>ERZ1090863.333-NODE-333-length-27872-cov-32.502211_pt1 | contig 27872 bp, 26 predicted proteins | sample MGYA00478480_ERZ1090863 | MGnify/ENA primary metagenome ERZ1090863 (study PRJEB33644, sample SAMEA5815746) | chicken gut metagenome | biome: Chicken; feature: Gastrointestinal Tract; material: Caecum | place: Ireland | collected 2019-01-01 | study: A study of the...
ACTGGTATTTTACTGCATATTCCTCTATTTGTCAGGTTTTGTTAGGTGCTCTTAGTCGTTGTTGCTGCGGCCGCCCATGCCCAGCAGGCGCAGCACGAACAGGAAGATGTTGATGAAGTCCAGGTACAGCGTCAGCGCGCCGTAGACGCTGGCCTTCTCGGCCAGGGCGCTGTCCATCGAGTAGTAGGCGTACATCTGGTGCAGCTTCTGGGTATCGTAGGCGGTCAGCAGCATAAAGACCACCAGGCCGATGCCGCAGTAGAGCAGCACCGAGCCGATGCCAAAGCCGAACAGGCTGCCCACCAGGCCGGTGATCAGCATGGCGATCAGGCCCATCATCAGTTTGGGGCCCCAGCTGGTCAGGTCGCGGTTGGTGGTGTGGCCGTAGAACGCCATCAACCCGAAGTAGACCGCCGTGCTCAGGAACGCCATCACCAAAGTGCCCACCGAGAACAGCAGGAAGTAATAGCTCAGTACCATGCCGTTCAAAGCCGAGTAGGCCAGGAACACGCCGCGGGCGGTGCCCACCGACATCTGCTGGATGCGGGCGCTCAGGAAGAACACCAGGCCCAGCTCGGCGATGGTCAGCAGCAGGTAGAGGGAATTGACCAGGTAAAACAGAGGCGTAGCCGCGGTCAGCAAAGCCACGCCAAAGGTCACGGCAAGGCCGCCGGCCATCCAGCGGTAAGTCCGGGCCATATAATCGGCTGCGGACATCGTCGCTTCGGTGTAGCCGCGGTCGTAATCGTTGTTGTAGTAGTTCATAGTGACACTCCTTTTTCTGCAGGCGGGGGCTACGGCCTCTTGCCCCGCTTTGATGCTTACAGTATACTATAGAGAAATGAACGATTCATGAAAAGGCTGTGACTGTTTTGCCGTTTGGTTTGTATTTTCATATTCCGTATTGCTTTTCGCGGTGCCGCTACTGCGATTTTTACGCCGCCGGGGCTTCCCGCGCCGTGCCGGACGCCTATGTGGACGCCCTGCTGCAAGCGCTGGCCGGCTTTTCGGCCGCCCTGCCGGGGCCGCCCGACACCGTCTATTTCGGCGGGGGCACCCCCAGCCTGCTGACGCCTGCCCAGGTGGAGCGTCTGCTCGCAGCCGCCGCGCCCCGCTCCGGCGCCGAGGTGACGCTGGAAGCGAACCCCGAAACCGTCACCCTGGAACAGCTGCGGGGCTACCGCGCCGCCGGGGTCAACCGCCTGTCCATCGGGGTGCAGTCGGCCCGGGACAGCCAGCTGCGCACCCTCGGCCGGCCCCACACCGCCCGTCAGGCGGCGGCCGCTTTCGAGATGGCCCGGCAGGCGGGCTTTGCCAACATCAGCGGGGACATCATGCTGGCCCTGCCCCACTACAGCCGGGCCGAGTTCGACGAGACCCTCGCCCTCATCCAGGCGGGCGGCGCGACCCACATTTCGGCCTACCTGCTCAAGATCGAGCCGGGGTCGGCCTTTGGCCGCCGCCCGCCCGAGGGCCTGCCCGACGCCGACGAGGCCGCCGGGTTTTACCTCTATGCGGTCGAGCAGCTGGCCGCCGCCGGCTACCGCCAGTACGAGATCTCCAGCTTTGCCCGGCCGGGCTTTGAGGGCCGGCACAACCGCATCTACTGGGACTGCGGGGACTATCTGGGCATCGGCCCGGCCGCCCACAGCTGTCTTGCGGGCAAGCGCTTTTATTACCCCGCCGACACCGCCGCCTTCATTGCCGGGACGTCCCGTCCGGCGCCCGACGGGGACTGCGGCGCCGAGGACTACCTCATTTTGCAGCTGCGGCTGTCCACCGGGCTGGACCTGGCCGAGTACCGCCGCCGGGGCGGCCCCGCCTTCACGCCCCATCAGCGGGCGTTCCTCTCCCACTGCCAGCAGGCCGGCTACCTCACCCTCACCCCGGACCGCCTCACCCTCACCCCCCTGGGCATGATCGTACAAAATGCCATTTTGGAAGAATTGATTTGACGCGAAAAACGGCCCCTTTTGCTATGTGATTACAGCAGAAGGAGCCGTTTTCATGCCCTCTCAGTCTCGCTTCGCTCGACAGCTCCCCCGCACGCGTGGGAGCCTCCCCTCTCAGGCGCTTCGCGCCAGCTCTCCCGCGGGGAGAGCCAAGTGTACGCCCGTGAGTGACGGTCAAGTAGTGGTAAGGCAAACTCAAAAAGCGGCTTCTTTTGCTGTATGTTTACAGTAAAAGGAGCCGTTTCCCGTTTGGAGCCCCCACGGGGGGCGCGCCCGCAGGGCGCAGGGGGTACATCTATGGGCGGCGGGCGGGTTTAGATATAAACAATGCAGGGGCCGGCTTTCGCCGACCCCCGCAGAGGGACCCTATCTTTCGTGACGCAAAAGTTCTTTTGTTTTGGTGCGATCAACAACAGAAGGAATAATTGGTGTGTTATTCCCCTTTGTCGTCACAGGAAAAGGGTGGTGCCAGACTGGCAGGTGTCTCTAAACCTGCCAGCCTCTTACATCAAATACAGTATGGTGCCCTGTATTTGTTATAAGTAAATTTTGTTTAGACGTCAATTACTTAGCGTTGACAACCTCGGTCGGGGTCTTGGTGATTTCCACAGCCACAACATAGAAAGACTCGTCGCCGCGCAGGTTGTCCAGCTTGATGGATGCGACATGACCAGTGTAGTCATAATCGTAGTCCTTGGTGTCAACCTTAGCTTCACCAGGCATACGGTATTCGGTCATCAGAGCCTTCAGCTGAGTAGCAACCTCATGAGCCAGGCCCTCTGCGGTCTGACCACCGTCCACAACGATGAAGTCCAGAGTGGTCTCAGCAGAACCATTCTTTGCAAAGTACTTCCACTCCAGCTTAGTAGTCGTATCGTTGTTAACATACTTGGTGCCCATCGGAGCCCAGCTAGTACCATTTTTAGCAGTGGTCAGGCTGGCATCATCCTTCATCCCCATCAGGTGACGAGCATCCTTGGGAACGGTGCTATCGGTATCAAGGACGAAAGCAGTCACAACGTTGCCCGCAGTAATCTGCAGAGAATGGTCATCGAACTTGTCGGCAACCTTGTTCAGCATAGCCTCCAGGCTAGCATCAGCGGTAATGGTCAGAGTGTTCTTCTCAGCAGTATTCAGCTCGCCGTTGATAGCAGTAGCGAAAGAATCATCAACGGGGGTCACGATGGTATCATCGCCCTGGTTATCATCGCCGTTGTTGCTGGCGGTATCGCAGGCGGTCAGCATACTGACAGCCATAACGCCGGCCAGAGCCAGAGAAGCAATCTTCTTGAGTTTCATAGTGAATTTTTCCTCCTTATGGTGTATAAAAGATAGAGACCCAAAACAGGCTGAAAGGAAGGTCCGTTTCCTTTCAAAAGCATTATAGCATACCCCCCCGGTGTCAAGCCCCGATTTACTATTTTTTGGTTTTTGCTTTATTTTCTTTATTTTGAAACCTGACGCTCCGTTTCGTTCCGGGAACGCGGGGTCGGATTTTGGGCGTGGGAAGGGGAAATTTTGTATATTTATGCAGTTTCGGAGGCTCCCCTCTCAGTCATGCCGCTTTGCGGCATGACAGCTCCCCGCGGGGGAGCCAAGTGTACCTGCGTCGATCTCGGCAAAGTTTGTGGTAAGGCAAAGCCGCGAAAAAGTTCGCCTTACCACAAAGTTTTCCTTTACCCACGGGCGTGAACTTGGCTCTCCCTCCGGGAGAGCTGGCGAGACGCCCGCAAGGGCGGCGAGACTGAGAGGGGAGGCTCCCACGTTTACGGGGGAGCTGGTGAGACGCCCGCAAGGGCGGCGAGACTGAGAGGGCCAACCCAAACAAAAAGCGCCCGCTGATGCAGACGCTTTGAGAACACTTTCCAGTTTTGGCAAAATCTAGCCCAGCTCGATCACCGGCCAGCCCAGCGCCTCGATGGCGGCGCGGTCGTGGGTGGCCAGCAGGGCGGGCGCACCGGCGCACCGCGCTTTCAGCAGGGCGGCCGCCTGCCCCATGGATACGGGGTCCAGGCCGGTGAAGGGCTCGTCGAACAGGCGGGTGTCCGCTTTGGCCCACACCGCCCGCAGCAGGGCGGCGCGGCGCTTCTGCCCGCCCGAAAGCCGGGCCGCCGGCAGGGCGAGGGCCTCCCCTGTCATGCCCAGACGGGCGAAATCGGCCTCCACCGCCCCGCGCCGGGCCTTGCCGTCGGGCAAAACCAGCAGGACGTTTTCCACGGCCGAGAGCTGAGGGCAGAGCCTGTCCTCCTGAAAGACGGCGGCCACCCGCCCCGCGCCGGTCACAGCGCCGGCATCGGGCTTTTCCAGCCCCATCAGGATGCGCAGCAGGGTGGTCTTGCCCCAGCCGCTGGGGGCCCAGAGGACCGCCGGGGCCTCTACCGTCAGGCTCAGCCCCTCAAAGAGGGTGTGTGCGCCGAAGCGCTTGGTCAGCTTTTCGATCTGCAGGGTCATGGCTGGGCCTCCTGTTCCGGCGGCGGCGCGCCGCACACCCGCCGCACCGCGGCATCCAGCAGGGCCAGAAAGGCCCGCTCGAACACGGCCGACAGGCAGATGATGACGAACGTCCAGGCAAAGAGCTCCCCCGTCGAGAGGGTGATCTTGGCCCGGTAGAGGGCGTCGCCGATGCTGCCGTCCGGCAGGCCGATCACCTCGGCGGCGACGCCGCTTTTCCAGCACAGGCCCAGGGCCGTGCGGCAGCCCTCCCGGAAGGCGGGCAGGACGGCGGGCAGCCAGATGGCACGCAGCCGCCGGCCGGCCGGGATGCGGAACACCCGCGCCATCTCCAGCAGCTGGACGTCCGCCGCAGCGATGCCGGTGCGCACCGCGCTGTAAAGGACCGGCAGGGCCATCAGAAAGCTGATGAGGACGGACAGTTCCCGCCCGCGCACCCAGACCAGCGCCAAGATCACAAAGCTGGCCACAGGCGTGGCCTTGACCAGCTGCAGGACGGGGTCGAGCAGCAGTTCCACCGTGCGGGACAGCCGCGCCGCCACAGCCAGCGCCATGCTGCACACGCATCCCAGCGCGAACCCGCCCAGGATGCGCCCGCTGGAAAACGCCACCCGCCCCCAGAAATCCGCCGTGGGCAGCAGCCGGACCAGGGTATCCAGCGCCCGCAGGGGGGACACCAGGAACACCTCCTGCCCTACGGCCATGGCAGCCCACTGCCACAGCGCCAGCCAGAAGGCCGCCGCGGCCAGCCGGGCCGGGATGGACTTTTTGGATGTTTTCAACGCACAGCCTCCTTTCCTGCAAGCAGTATAAACGAAAAAGGGACGCCCCGCAAGAGACGTCCCGGTCTGGCTTTGAAGTTTAGCCCAAATAATAGAAGCCGTCGTCCGGCATTGCGCCGCCCACCGAGGCGGGGTCGGCGTCGTACAGCACCTGGGCGTAGCCCGCCACATCGGCCTTCATGTCCTCGCCGGTGATGCACACGATGTTGCACGCGGGCAGGGCAGCCTTGGCGATGGCGGCTTTGGCCACCACGCCCTGCTCCTCACACAGGGCGGCGGTGCCGTCCAGGTCGGTGTTGGCAGCGTCCACGCTGGCGGCGTAGTCCTCCAGGAAAGCCGCCACCACGTCGGGGTGCTCCTCGGCGTAGGCGGTGCGGACCACCGTCACGCCGGTGATGAGCTGGGTGTCGCAGACCTTTTCCCACTCGGCGGTCAGGTCCAGGGCCACCCGCAGGGTGTCGTCCTGCATCGAGGCGCTGGTGACATAGGGCTGGGGCAGCACCGCAATGGCGTCCTCCGCCACAGCCATCTGGGCGGTGACCTCGGCGGCCTCACTGTAGAACTCGATGGTCACATCCTGGTCCGGGTCGATGCCGTTCTGGGCCAGGATGTACCGCAGCACATATTCCGGGGTGGTGCCCTTGCCGGTGGACAGGATAGTCCGGCCCGCCAGGTCGGCCACCGACTGGACGGTGTCGCCCTTTTCCACCACATACAGCACGCCCAGGGTGTTGACCGCCATCACCTGGATGGCCCCCTCGGTCTTTTGGTAGAGGGTGGCGGCCAGGTTGGCGGGGATGGCCGCCATATCCAGCTCGCCCTTGGTCAGCAGGGGGACGATCTCGTCCGCCGCGCCGTAGAGCTGCAGGTCATAGCTGAGGTTGGCGGAGCCGTCCTCCTGCATGGGCAGCAGGTTGACCAGGCCCATGGTGGTGGGGCCCTTCAGGCCGGCGATCCGCACCGGCTCGGTGGTGGAGAGGGTGTTCTCCTCCGCGGCAGCCTCAGAGCTGGCGGCCTCGGAGCTGGCGGCGCTGCTGGATGCAGCTTCGGAAGCGGTGGCTTCAGACGACGCCGTCACGCTGGAAGAAGTCCCGCCGCAGGCGGCCAGGCCGAGCAGCATGGCCGCCGACAAGAGCAGGGAAGCAAGTTTTTTCATGGTTGGAAAGTCCCTTCTTTGTAAAATTTTTTCAAAATGCCACAAAACCATTTGCTTTGCAGCCATCATTCTACTATAATGGGAGGGAAATTACCGTTGCAGGGGCAACAAAGCCCCTCCCGTGCAGGACAGGACAGCCTTATGGACGACTTTTCCATCTTACAATCGACTCCCCTTTTCCACGGCCTGAGCGCCGAGGCCCTGGACGGCCTTCTGGCCCGCCTGGGGGCAGTGCGCCGCAGCTATCTCCGGGGCGCGGTGCTGGTCCAGGCCGGCCAGCCCAGCCGCAGCGTGGGGATCATCCTGGCAGGGGCCATCGAGGCCGTGCGGCTGGCCCCCGACGGCAGCCGCCTGCCCATCACCCGGATGGGGCCGGGCGGGGTGTTCGGGGATGTGCTGGGCGGCTCCAGCCTGACCAGCCCGGTGACGGTGACCGCCCGCTCCCCCTGCGAGGTGCTGCTGGTGCCCTACGACCGGCTGCTGCGCCCCGACGGCAGCGCCGCCGGCCAGCAGGTGCTGCAAAACCTGGTGCGCACCATCAGCGACAAATACTTCCTGCTGGCGCGGCGGGTGGACCTGCTTTTGCTGCGCAGCCTGCGGGCCAAAGTGTCGGCCTATCTGCTGGCCGAGGCCGAGCGGGCCGGGCAGCTGACCTTCCGCATCCCCTTCACCCGGGCGCAGCTGGCCGACTACCTGAACTGCGACCGCAGCGCCCTGAGCCGGGAGCTGAGCCGGATGCAGCGGGAGGGCCTGCTGGATACCTACCGCAGCAGCTTCAAGCTGCTCCAGCCCGACGCGCTGCGGAAATTATCGCAATAAGCTGCCGCCGGCCCCGGCAAAGCACGCGGCGACGCTGCGGGAGCAAACAAAGGAGTAAAGACCATGACCGCAAAACCCATCCTCTGGATCGTCATTCCATGCTACAACGAGCAGGAGGTCCTGCCCATCACCGCGCCCCAGTTTTTGCAGAAGGTGAAAGACCTGGCCGCGGCGGGCCTTGTCAGCGACAAGAGCCGGGTCTGCTTTGTCAACGACGGCAGCAAGGACGCCACCTGGCAGCTGATCTGCAGCTTTGCCCGGCAGGACGAACACTATATCGGCATCAGCCAGAGCCGCAACCGGGGCCACCAGGCCGCCGTGCTGGCCGGCCTGATGGAGGCGCGGGACAACGGCGTGGACGTGACCATCTCCATCGACTGCGACGGCCAGGACGACATCAACGCCATGGACGAGATGATCCGCAAGTACCTGGCGGGGGCCGAGGTGGTGTACGGGGTGCGCAGCCGCCGGGACACCGACACCTTTTTCAAGCGCTTTACCGCCGAGGGGTTCTACCACCTGATGAACCTGCTGGGGGCGGACATCGTGTTCAACCACGCCGACTACCGCCTCATCAGCAGCCGGGTGCTGGACAGCTTTGCCGACTACCGCGAGGTGAACATCTTCCTGCGGGGGATGGTGCCGCTGGTGGGCTTTGCCAGCGATACCGTGGCCTACGAGCGGCACGAGCGGCTGGCCGGCGAGAGCCACTATCCCCTTTCCAAAATGCTGGCGCTGGCCTTTGACGGCATCACCAGCCTTTCCAACAAGCCCATCCGGCTCATCACCGGCATCGGGATGCTGTTCAGCATCCTCAGCTTCATCGGGGTGGTGTGGGCCTTCATCGGGGCGATGCTGGGCAGCACGGTGGCCGGCTGGGCCAGCACCGTCTGCATCGTCTGCCTGATGGGCGGCATCCAGCTGGTCTGCCTGGGGGTGATCGGCGAATATATCGGCAAGATCTATATGGAGACCAAGGCCCGGCCCCGCTATATCATCAGCGAGCGGACCTGGGCCCCCTACGAAAGGAAGTACCACGGATGACGAAACAAAGCTGGAAGGGCTCGGCCCTTTTGAACCCGGTGCCGCCGGTGCTGGTGTCCTGCGGCGGCATGGAAAAGCCCAACCTCATCACGGTGGGCTGGGCGGGCACCGTCTGCACCCGGCCGCCCATGGTGTCCATCAGCCTGCGGCCCGAGCGGTACAGCTACGGCCTGATCAAAACGAGCGGCCTGTTCGCCGTCAACCTGCCCACCGAGGCGCTGGTCCGGGCGGTGGACTGGTGCGGGGTCAAGAGCGGGCGGGACGTGGACAAATTCGCCGCCCTGGGCCTGCACGCCCAGCCGGGGGCGGTCCACCCGGACTGCCCCATCCTGGCCGAGAGCCCCCTGGCCCTCGAGTGCCGCGTGACCCAGACCATCCCTCTGGGCAGCCACGAGCTGTTCCTGGCCGAAGTGGCCGGGGTGATGGTGGACGAGGACCTGCTGGACGAGGACGGCCGCCTGTGCCTGGACCGCGCCCGTCTGATCGCCTACAGCCACGGGGAATACCGCGCGCTGGGCCGGTGCCTGGGCACCTTTGGCTACACGGTCAAAAAGCGCCCGCCCCGCCGGCGCGGCGGACCGGAACCGGCCGGACACCGGCGGACCAAGCAAGACTGAGAGGACAAAACGATGGCTGATATCCAGCTGCACCCGGACGGCGAACAGCGCCGCCGGATCATGGACTTTATCATGGCGGCAGGGCAGACCCTGCTGGAAAACGGGGCCGAGGTGTTCCGGGTCGAACAGACCATGCAGATCATGGCCCGCAGCCTCCACCTGCGGGAGTTCCACGTCTATGTGCTGACCAACGGCATCTTCGCGTCGGCGGGCACCGCCGAGATCAGCGAGGTGCGCAACGTCCCCGTCCGCACCATCCATCTGGGCCGGGTGGCGGCGGTGAACGAGCTCTCCCGCGAGCTGGCCGAGGGCCGGGTGGGCCTGGACGAGGCCGAGCTGCAGCTGGCGGCGGCCCGGCGCATCCCCTTTCCCCGGCCGGCGGCCCAGGTCCTCAGCGGGACGGTGGGGTCGGCGGCCTTTGCCCTGATGTTCGGCGGGGGGCCGGGCGAGGCAGCGGCCGCCGCCCTGGCGGGCTGCATCGTCAGCGTTTACCTGTGGGTGTGCCGGCGCCTGCCCGCCCTCTTTCTCAAACTGACCGGCGCGGCCCTCATCACCCTGGTGTGCATCCTGGCCAGCGGGGTGCTGGCCGCCAGCGTCAACCATGCGGCCATCGGCGCGCTGATGATCCTGACCCCCGGCGTCGCCTTTACCATGTCCATCCGGGACTTTGTCCGGGGCGATTACCTCTCGGGCACCATCCGGCTGATCGACGCGGTGCTGGTGGCGGCCTGCCTGGCCTGCGGGGCCGGCCTTGTGCTGCGGATGCACACCCTGCTGACGGGGGTGACGGTGCTATGACGGGCGCGCAGTTTTTCGAGCTGCTGCGGCAGTTCCTGCTGGGCGGGGTGGGCACTTTGTGCTTTGGGATGCTGTTCGGCATCCCCCGCAAATGTTACTTAGCCTGCGCCGCCACCGGCGCGGTGGGCTGGCTCGCCTACGAGCTGGCCGTCATGCTGGGCGTCGGGGCCGTGACCTCCAACCTCCTGGCCGTCATCCCTTTGACGCTGCTGGCGCGGCTGTTCGCCATCTGGCTCAAGGCCCCGGTGACGGTGTTCCTTTTGTCGGGCATCTTCCCGCTGGTGCCGGGGGCGGGCATCTACTACACCGCCTATTACTTTATCCAGAACGATAACCTGCAGATGGCCGCCACGGCCGCCGAGACGGTCAAGATCGCGGCGGCGCTGGCCATCGGCATCTCGCTGGTGCTGGGCCTGCCCCTGCCCCCGCGCAAGAAAAAGCCTTGACAAATCGCCCCGGGCGGGCTACAATAAAACACGATATCACAAAATTGGCTGTGAAGAGAAGAGTAGGCCTTCGCATTGACCCCAACCAGAGAGCCTGGATGGTGGAAGCAGGCGGGGAACAGGGGGCTGAAAATGGTCTTGGAGCTGCGCGGGCGAGAGGCAAGAGCCGCAAGCCTGCGACGGGTGCGCCCGTTACAGCGTCCGGCTGTACGCGGGCCCTTTGCGCCCCGCCGCAGCGCTGAGGCCGCGCCCCGCAAGAGGCCGGCGAACCAAGGTGGTACCACGGAAGCATTCCAGCTCCCGTCCTTGCAGGTGTTTTATACCTGTGGGGACGGGAGCTTTTTTCTTCCCATCCCGTCTGTACACACGAAGCATGGAACAACAATGGATACAAAAAGGAGCTTTGCTATGAACAAGATCTCTCGCCGCGCATTCCTGCAAGCCGCCGGCCTGACCGCCGCGGCCGCCGCCCTGTCCGCCTGCTCGGGCGGCACGGGCAGCAGCGCCAGCTTCCACGTGGCCGTCCCCAACGACACCACCAACGAGGCCCGCGCCCTCCAGCTGCTGGAAAAGAACGGCTTCTTCACCCTGAAGGAAGGGGCCGGCATCACCGCCACCAAGAACGACATCGCGGACAACCCCCTCAACATCACCATCGACGAGGTGGAGGCCGCCCAGGTGCCCAACGTCCTGCAGGACGAGGACTACGCCGTCATCAACTCCAACTACGCCATCGCCGCCGGGCTGGACCCCATGACCCAGGCCCTGGCCATGGAGGACGGCACCTCCAGCTACGTCAACGTGCTGGTCTGCAAAGAGGGCAACGAAAACGACCCCCGCATCAAGGCCCTGGCCGCCGCGCTGGAAAGCCAGCAGGTGAAGGACTTTATGCTGGAGCAGTACGGCGGCGCGGTGGTGTCGGTGGTGGAGAACCCCACCGACGGCTACGACCCCGAAGTGGACTACGACGCCCTGGCCGGCCAGACCGTGAGCTGCGCCGCCACCCCCGCCCCCCACTGCGAAGTGCTGGAGGTCTGCGTGCCCATCCTGGAGGCCAAGGGCATCACCCTGGACATCCAGGAATTTGACGACTACATCATCCCCAACAACGTGGTCGAGGACGGCACGGTGGACACCAACTACTTCCAGCACCAGCCCTACCTGGACGACTTCAACGAGCAGAACGGCACCCACCTGGTCACCGTCGCCGGCATCCACGTCGAGCCCATGGGCATCTACGGCGGCAAGCAGACCAGCCTCGACCCCATCCAGGGCTGATAGACACCGGAGGACCCCGCTGTGATCGAACTGAAACATCTGTCCAAGACCTTCCAGATGAAGGACGGCGCCGTCCAGGCGCTGCGGGACATCAACCTGACCATCCCCGACGGGATGATCTACGGCATCATCGGGATGTCGGGGGCCGGCAAAAGCACCCTGGTCCGCTGCATCAACCTGCTGGAGCGCCCCACCGAGGGCCAGGTGGTCATCGACGGCACCGAGATGCAGTCCCTGACCCCCGCCCAGCTGCGCCAGCGCCGGCAGAAGATCGCCATGATCTTCCAGCAGTTCAACCTGCTGATGCAGCGCAGCTGCCTGGCCAACGTCTGTTTCCCCATGGAGCTGGCCGGCGTGAAAAAGGCCGACGCCGAAAAACGGGCCCGGGAGCTGCTGCAGACGGTGGGCCTGCCCGACAAGGCCGGCGCCTACCCCGCCCAGCTGTCGGGCGGCCAGCGCCAGCGGGTGGCCATCGCCCGGGCCCTGGCCACCGACCCCAAGGTGCTGCTGTGCGACGAGGCCACCAGCGCCCTGGACCCCGACACCACCCGCTCCATCCTGGGGCTGATCCGCGAGATCAACCAGAAGATGGGGATCACGGTGGTGGTCATCACCCACCAGATGAGCGTGGTGGAGGCCATCTGCGACCGGGTCGCCATCCTGGACGGCGGCCAGGTGGTGGAGGAGGGCACGGTGCAGGAGATCTTTGCCAAGCCCAAGACCGCCGCGGCCCGCCGCCTGGTGGCCCCCGGCGGCGGCAAGGCCTCCCGGGAGCTGGCCTCCTTTGCCCCCGACGACCACGTCATCCGCCTGACCTTCAACGGTTCTTCCACCGAAAAGCCCCTGGTGGCCTGCCTGGCCGCCGAGACGGGCATTCTGGTCAGCGTGCTGAGCGCCGACACCCGCGATCTGAACCAGAAGTGCTTTGGCAGCATGCTGCTGCGGCTGCCCCGCGATGTGGACGAGGCCCGCCGGGCGACGGAATACATCCGCGCCCAGCCCGGCGTGACGGTAGAGGAGGTGACCGGCCTGTGACCGCTATGGATTTTGCTTTTGCGGTGTGGGAGACGTTCTATATCACCGTCCTCTCCACCGCCTTTGCCCTGGTGCTGGGGCTGCCCCTGGGCGTGCTGCTGGTGGCCGGGGATAAGGACGGCGTCCTGCCCCTGCCCGGCTGGCTGATGCACGCGCTGAACTTTGTCATCAACATCCTGCGCAGCATCCCCTTTTTGATCTTGATGATCTGCGTGTTCCCCCTGTCGCGGCTGATCATCGGCACCACGGTGGGCACCAACGCCACCATCGTGCCCCTGGTGGCGGCGGCCTTCCCCTTTGTGGCCCGCCTGGTGGAGACCAGCCTGCGGGAACTGGACGCCGGCGTCATCGAGGCCGCCCAGAGCATGGGCGCCACCCCCCTGCAGATCATCACCAAGGTGATGATCCCCGAGAGTATGCCCAGCCTTGTTTCCAGCATGACCACCGCCCTGACCACCATTTTGGGCTATTCGGCCATGTCGGGCGCCATCGGCGGCGGCGGCCTGGGCAAAGTGGCCATCTCCTACGGCTACTACCGCTACCAGGCAGGCATCATGCTGGTGGCCGTGGTGCTGCTGATCGTGCTGGTGCAGCTGTTCCAGACCATCGGCACCGCCATCGCCACCCACAGCGACAAGAGATTGAGAAAATAAACCGCCCCCTCTGCTGAGAGGGCAGGGCCATGAAAGGAGACTTTCCTATGAACCGCGATACCATCTGCGTACAGGGCGGCTACACGCCCGGCAACGGCGAGCCCCGCCAGATCCCCATCATCCAGTCCACCACCTTTAAGTACGACACCAGCGAGGACATGGGCAAGCTGTTCGACCTGGAGGCCGACGGCTACTTCTATTCCCGCCTGCAGAACCCCACCTGCGACGCCGTGGCCCGCAAGATCGCGGCCCTGGAAGGGGGCACCGCCGCCATGCTGACTTCCAGCGGGCAGGCCGCCAACTTCCTGGCCCTGTTCAACATCTGCCAGTGCGGGGACCACATCGTCTCCTCCTCCACCATCTACGGCGGCACCTTCAACCTGATCTCGGTCACCATGGCCAAGATGGGCATCGACGTCACCTTCGTCTCCCCCACCGCCACCGAGGAAGAGCTGGACGCCGCTTTCCGCCCCAACACCAAGGCCGTGTTCGGCGAGACCATCGCCAACCCCGCCCTCACCGTGCTGGACATTGAAAAGTTTGCCAAAGCGGCCCACGCCCACGGCGTGCCCCTGATCGTGGACAACACCTTCCCCACCCCGGTCAACTGCCGGCCCATCGAGTGGGGCGCCGACATCGTCACCCACTCCACCACCAAGTATATGGACGGCCACGGCGCCGGAGTGGGCGGCGCCATCGTGGACAGCGGCCATTTTGACTGGATGGCCCACGCCGACAAGTTCCCCGGCCTGACCACCCCCGACGAGAGCTACCACGGCATCACCTACGCCGAGCGGTTCGGCCAGGGCGGGGCCTTCATCACCAAGGCCACCGCCCAGCTGATGCGGGACTTCGGCTGCTGCCAGTCCCCCCAGAACGCCTTTATCCTCAACCTGGGCCTGGAGAGCCTCCATGTCCGTATGGCCCGCCACTGCGAAAACGCCCTGGCCGTGGCCCGCTTCCTGGAAAAGCACCCCAAGGTGGCCTATGTGGACTACTGCGGGCTGGAATCCAGCCCCTACCACGCCCTGGCCCAGAAGTACCTGCCGAACGGCAGCTGCGGCGTGGTGTCCTTCGGCCTGGCCGGCGGCCGCGAAGCCGCCAGCACCTTTATGAAGTCGCTGCGGCTGGCCGCCATCGAGACCCATGTGGCCGACGCCCGCACCTGCTGCCTCAACCCGGCTTCCAGCACCCACCGCCAGATGAACGACGAGCAGCTCAAGGCCGCCGGCGTGCCCGCCGAGCTGGTCCGCATGAGCTGCGGGCTGGAGTCCAGCGAGGACCTGATCGCCGACATCGCCCAGGCCCTGGACAAAGTCTGATCCAGACCCTTGGGCCGCCTCCCCGCCTGTGCGGGAGGCTGTCAGGAAGGCATCCAAAACCATACCTCTTAGGCTCCCACGTTTACGGGGGAGCTGTCAGCGCAGCTGACTGAGAGGGCTTTGAAAGGAACCTGCCATGCCCCTCATCATCCCCAAGACCCTGCCCGCCTACGACGCGCTGTACGCGGAGAACATCTTCGTCATGCACCGGGAGCGGGCCCTGTCCCAGCACATCCGGCCGCTGGAGATCGCCATCCTCAACCTGATGCCCACCAAGATCGCCACCGAGACGCAGATCGCCCGGCTGCTGGCCAACAGCCCTTTGCAGGTGCACATGACCTTGCTGCAGACGGCCAGCCACGCGGCCACCCACGTCTCCGCCGCCCACCTCGAAGCCTTTTACAAGACCTTCGACGAGGTGCGGGACCGCCGCTTCGACGGCATGATCATCACCGGCGCGCCGGTGGAGACCATCCCCTTCGAGGAGGTGGACTACTGGGACGAGCTGTGCGAGATCATGGACTACTCCAAGTCCAACGTCTACTCCACCCTCCACGTCTGCTGGGGGGCGCAGGCGGGGCTGTACCACCACTACGGGGTGCGCAAGCAGCTGCTGCCCGCCAAGATGTTTGGCATCTTCCCCCACCGGGTCACCCGGCCGTCCAACCCGCTGGTCCGCGGCTTTGACGAGGTGTTCTACGCCCCCCACAGCCGCCACACCGGCGTGTGCGCGGAGGACATCGCCCGGTGCCCGGCCCTGCGCATCCTGGCCGCCAGCGACGAGGCGGGCCCCTACCTGCTGAGCACCGAGAACGGCCGGCAGATCTTCGTCACCGGGCACCCCGAGTACGACAAGCTGACCCTGGACGCCGAATACCGCCGGGACGTGGCCCGGGGGCTGCCCATCGCGCCCCCGAAAAACTACTACCCCGGCGACGACCCGTCCCAGCCGCCGGTCTTTCGCTGGCGGGCCCACGCCCACCTGCTCTATTCCAACTGGCTGAACTACTACGTCTACCAGAACACCCCCTACGACCTGGACACTCTGAACGACGCCACGCCGTAACAGCTTACCGGGAGGTATATTCTTATGGGCATTGAAGCAAGCTGGGGCTTTGCCGTGGGCAGCCTGCCCCACGGGCCCCGCAACCTCATCAGCGACGTGCCGGGGGTGACGGTGGGCCACTGCACCCTCGCCGACGGGGAGGTGCAGACCGGCGTCACCGCCCTTCTGCCCCACCCCGGCGATCTCTTTCACGAAAAAGTGCCGGCGGCGGCCCACGTCATCAACGGCTTTGGCAAGACCACCGGCCTTGTCCAGATCCAGGAGCTGGGCACTTTGGAGACGCCCATCCTGTTCACCAACACCCTGAGCGTGGGCACGGTGTACGACGCCCTGGTGCGCCATATGCTGGCGCTGTGCCCCGACATCTGCGAGACCACCGGCAGCGTCAACCCGGTGGTGTGCGAGTGCAACGACAGCGGCCTGGACGACATCCGGGGCCTCCACGTCACCGGGGAGCACGTCCGGGCAGCCCTGGCCGACTGCCGCGCCGGCTTTGCCGAGGGCGCGGTGGGGGCCGGCCGTGGGATGCGCTGCCACGGGCTGAAAGGCGGCATCGGCTCGGCCTCCCGCCGGCTGGAACTGGACGGCCGGGCCTACCATCTGGGGGCGCTGGTCCTCTCCAACCACGCCCGCTTTGACGATCTGATCCTGGCGGGCGTCCCCATCCGGGAGCGGCTGGCCGCCGCCAGCGTCCCGCCCCACCAGGACCGGGGGTCCATCATCACGGTGCTGGCCACCGACGCCCCTCTCACCTGCCGCCAGCTGGGCCGGGTGGCCCGCCGGGCCATCGTGGGCCTGAGCCGCACCGGCTCCTACTGCGGCAACGGCAGCGGGGAGATCGTCATCGCCTTTTCCACCGGGTACCGCATCCCCCACTATCCTCAGGGGGACGTTGTAGCCCTGCAGGCCATCCACGAGGACCGGATCGACCTGTTTTTCCGGGCCGCGGCCGAATGCGTGGAGGAGAGCGTCCTCTCCTCGCTGCTGCACGCCGAGACCGTCACCGGCCGGGGCGGGCGGACCGTCCGCAGCCTGGCCGACCTGCTGCGTGAAGCGAAAGGAGAATGCTGAATGGATATCATGGAACTGCTCGCCGGCCGCCGCACCTACCGCCGCTTTTTGCAAAAGCCGGTGCCCGCCGGTGTCGTGGCCGACATGGTGGAGGCGGTGCGCCTGTCCTCCTGCGGGGCCAACCGGCAGGCCATCCGCCTGGTGGTGGTCCAGAGCCCCGCGATGGTGGCCAAAGTCCAGCCGCTGGTCAAATGGGCGGCCTACCTGCCCCCCGAGCAGGGTGTGCCGAAGCCCGGTGAACAGCCCGTCCTGTTCGTGGCCGTGGTCCAGGATGCCTCCATCCCCGGCGACAAGGACACCGACGCCGGCATCGCGCTGGCCAACCTGACCCTGGCCGCCTGGGCCAAGGGGGTGGGCAGCTGCATCATGGGGGCCATCGACCGGCCCCGGCTGACCGAACTGCTGGGCCTTTCGGAAAACGAAAAACTGCACAGCATGGTGGCCCTGGGCTATCCCGCCCACGCCTCCCGCGTCGTCCCCCTGACCGAGGCCACCGGCGTGAAGTACTACCTGGACGAAAACCGCGACTACTGCGTGCCCAAGCGGGCCGCCGCCGACATCGCGCGCTTTGTCTGAGCCAGCCTCCCCTGTCCGCGCGTGCGGGCGGGCTATTTTTGCATATATGCGCCGAATATTGGAGGATTTTGCATAAGTTATCTCAATTCGGTTTCAATTTGGGCCGCTTTTCTGCACAAGACTTGACATTTACATTTGTACAAACTATACTACAGGTTGTCGCCGGGAAGAGGCCCGGCTGAACGCCGCATCGTTTGTTTGCGGCCGGGGACGGGACGCCCGTCCCCCTTGCCTGTTGCTTATTGCAGATATAAGAGGAGTGTATGAATATGAAGAAGATCACCCGCCGCAGCTTCCTGGCAGTGGTCGGCCTGTCCGCCGCCCTGGCCCTGACCGCCTGCTCCAGCACCAGCTCTTCCACCGCCGCTTCCGCTTCCAGCGCCGCCTCCGAGGCCGCCAGCAGCGCCGCTTCCGGGGCTGCCAGCGAGGCTTCCACCCAGGCCATCCAGAGCCTGGAGGACCTGAACGGCAAGACCGTCGGCGTCCAGCTGGGCACCACCGGCGACCTGCTGATGAGCGAGGAAGTGGGCGAAGGCGAGGATAAGCTGGGCATCGCCGGCGTGGAGCAGTACAACAAGGCCGCCGACGCCGTGCAGGCCCTGCTGACCAACAAGATCGACGCCGTCTGCATCGACGACCAGGTGGCCAAGAACTTCGTGGCCGCCAACGAGGACAAGCTGACCATGCTGGACACCGCTTACAAGGAGGAGAGCTACGCCATCGCCGTCAGCAAGGACAACCCCGAGCTGACCGAGGCCCTGAACGGCGCCATTGCTGAGCTGAAAGAGGACGGCACCCTGGACGCCATCCTGAACAAGTACATTGCCAAGGAGGAGGGCGCCACCGGCTACGTCACTCCCGAGGGCACCGAGTACCCCAACGGCACCCTGGTCATGGCCACCAACGCCACCTTCGACCCCTATGAGTACATCGAGAACGGCGAGGTCGTGGGCATCGACGCCGAGTTCGCCAAGGCCCTGTGCGACAAGCTGGGCTACGATCTGGAGATCGAGGACATGGAGTTCGACTCCATCATCGCCGCCGTCAACAGCGGCAAGGCCGACTTCGGCATGGCCGGCATGACCGTCACCCCCGAGCGCGAGGAGCAGATCGACTTCACCGACACCTACTGCACCGCCGCCCAGAACGTCATCGTTCTGAAGTAAACCAGCGGCCTGCTTCCCGGCCGGATGCAGCCGGTCTGGACCGATTTGAAAAAACCTCTTTACAAATCGCAGCTTTTGTGGTTTGATAGGAGATGCAGAGGACAGAGCAGGTTCTATGCCGGCTCTGTCCCTTCTCTTTGTGTATATATGCATAAAAATTCAGTTTTTATGTATATCGGCCCCATCCACCCCATCTGTCCCGCAAGGAGGGAATTCCATGGCATTTTTCCAAAACCTGTGGGCGGAGCTTGTCAGCGAGTTCACCGCCACCTTTATCACTGAACAGCGGTACCTGCTGTTCCTGAACGGCCTCAAGACCACCCTGATCGTCGCGTTTGGTGCGGCGGCGATGGGCGTGGTGCTGGGCTTCGTCATCGCCTACATCCGCACCACCCACGACCACACCGGCCGGCTGCGCTTTTTGAACGGGCTGTGCAAGCTGTACCTGACCGTCATCCGCGGCACCCCCACCATGATCCAGCTGCTCATCATGTACTTTATCGTGTTCGGCTCGGTGAATGTCGGCAAGGTGCCGGTGGCCATCCTGGCCTTCGGGATCAACAGCGGCGCCTATGTGGCCGAGATCTTCCGCAGCGGCATCATGAGCCTGCCTCCGGGACAGATGGAGGCCGCCCGCAGCCTGGGCCTGAACTACACCCAGGCCACCTGGAAGATTATCCTGCCCCAGGCCGTCAAGAACGTACTGCCCGCGCTGGGCAACGAGCTGATCGTCCTGCTCAAGGAGACCTCCATCAGCGGCTACATCGCCCTGCAGGACCTGACCAAGGCCGGCGACATCGTCCGCAGCCGCACCTACAGCCCCTTCTTCCCCTACATTTCGGTGGCGCTGATGTACCTGGCGCTGGTGCTGGTGCTGGAAAAACTGCTGGGCTATATGGAAGGGAGGCTGGCGCGCAGTGACCGGTAAAAGAGAAAAGATCATCGAGGTGCGGGGCCTGAAAAAGACCTACGGCGGCGAAAAGAAGCGCGGCTACAAGGGCCTGACCCCCACCCTGGACGTTTTGAAGGGCATCGACATCGACATCTACCGCGGGGACGTGGTGTGCCTGATCGGCCCGTCGGGCTGCGGCAAGTCCACCTTTCTGCGGTGCCTGAACCGGCTGGAAAAGCCCACCGGCGGCACCATCAAGTTTGAGGGCGCGCTGGTGGACGAAGCCCACATCGACAAGCTGCGCCAGAAGATGGGGATGGTGTTCCAGCACTTCAACCTGTTCCCCCACATGACCGTCAAGCAGAACCTGGAGATGGCCCCCGTCCTGCTCAAGCTGAAAAGCAAGGAGGAGGCCTCCAAGCGGGCCGACGAGCTGCTGGCCCGCGTGGGCCTTTCGGACAAGGCGGACATGTACCCGGCCAGCCTTTCGGGCGGCCAGCAGCAGCGCATCGCCATCGCGCGGGCGCTGGCCATGGACCCCGACGTCATCCTGTTCGACGAGCCCACCTCGGCCCTCGACCCCGAGATGGTGGGCGAGGTGCTGGCCCTGATGAAGGAGCTGGCCCACACCGGCATCACCATGCTGGTGGTGACGCACGAGATGGGCTTTGCGCGGGAGGTGTCCAACCGGGTCATCTTCATCGACGAGGGCGTCATCCAGGAGGACGAGCCCCCCGAGGAGCTGTTCGCCCACCCCAAGAACCCGCGTTTGCAGGCGTTCCTCTCCAAAATGTTATAACGCAAAAAGAAATGCCCGGCAGGAAATGTCCCGTCGGGCGTTTTTCTATATTGCCCTCTCCGTCACGGCCTTCGGCCGTGCCACCTCCCCCGCACGCGTGGGAGGCAAATGCAGCCTAAAGGTTCATCTTTGGCTCTCCCGCGTGCGGGAGAGCTGTCACAGCGCCCCGTCAGGGGCCTGTGACTGAGAGGGCATCCGCCCGGCAGGCCGCCGGGACGGATGTTTTTACTTCTTGCGCAGATACTTGATACACGCCAGGATGACGGCCAGGTAGCAGCCGCACCGCAGCAGGTTCATAACGACGGTCAGGACCATGCCGGCCCCGACCATGATGGTGGGTGACATTGCTTTTTCACCTCCCCCCGGTATGGGCCCTCTCCGGCCCTGCGGGCCACCTCCCCCGTAAACGTGGGAGGCCGAAACCTACAGGTTACGTTAGCCTCTCCCGCGTGCGGGAGAGGTGGCATGGAGCGAAGCGACATGACGGAGAGGGCTACCTCCCACGCGTGCGGGAGAGGTGGCACAGGACGCGTAAGCGGACTGTGACGGAGAGGGCTGCCTCTCCTGCGTGCGGGAGAGGTGGCCCGCAGGGCCGGAGAGGGCTCAGAGAGGGCTCAGAGCGTTTCCCCGTCCGAGCCGTCCTGGCCGGTCTGCTGGGTGTAGAGAACCATCAGGTGGCTGGCGCTGGCTTCCAGCGTCTCTTTGGCGGCGCGGAGGGCGGATTCCTCGGCGTCGTTCATCTTTTCGGGGTGGTCCTTGCGGATGCAGCGGCGCAGGTTGGCAAGGTCGGTCTTGACGCGGTTCTTCTCGTCCTTGCCGATCTCCTTTTTGCACTTGGAGAGGGCCTCGTCCACCTTGTAGGCCAGGATCTCGGCCTGGTTGTGCAGCTCGAGGCGGCCCTTGCGGCGGCTGTCCTCCGCCTCGTAGGCGGCGGCGTCGGCCATGGCCCGCTGGATCTCGCTCTCCGAGAGGTTGGTCGAGCCGGTGATGGTGATGTTCTGCTCCCGGCCGGTGCCCAGGTCCTTGGCCGAGACCTTGACCACGCCGTTGACGTCGATGTCGAAGGTAACTTCGATCTGGGGCTTGGAGGAAAAGCCGGCCCGGATGCCCCCCAGCTTGAACTTGCCGAGGGACTTGTTGTCCTTGGCAAAGCGGCGCTCGCCCTGCAGGACGTTGATCTCCACCGAGGTCTGCATGGGGCGCGCGGTGGTGAAGATCTGGCTCTTGCGGGTGGGGATCATGCTGTTGCGGGCGATGAGGGGGGTGGCGACGCCGCCCAGCGTCTCGATGGACAGCGTCAGCGGGGTGACGTCCATCAGGACCAGGCCCTGGGCCGCCGCGCCGGTGGCGCCGGCCAGCTTGCCGCCGCCCTGCAGAAGGCCGCCCTGGATGGCCGCGCCCATGGCCACGCACTCGTCGGGGTTCAAAGCGTGGCTGGGCTCCTTGCCCAGCAGCTCCTTGACCTGGCGGGCCACCGCCGGCATACGGGTGCTGCCGCCCACCAGCAGCACGCGGCCCAGGTCGGCCGCCGAGAGCCCGGCGTCCCGCAGGGCGTTGTTGACCGGCTCGACGGTGCGGGCCAGCAGATCGCCCGTCATCATCTCGAACTGGGGGCGGGTCAGGGTGGCGTCGATGTGGTGGGGGCCGTCCCGGCCCACCGCGATGAAGGGCAGGTTGATCTGGGCCGAGGGCGCGCTGGAAAGCTCCTTCTTGGCCTTTTCGGCCTCCTCTTTCAGCCGGCCCATGGCGGCGGGGTCGCGGCTCAGGTCGATGCGGTCGCTCTTTTTGAACTCCTGCACCAGCCAGTCCACGATGCGGGCGTCGAAGTCGTCGCCGCCCAGGCGGGTGTCGCCGCCGGTGGCCAGCACCGTGAATGCGCCGTCCTCGATCTCGATGATGGACACGTCGAAGGTGCCGCCGCCCAGGTCGTAGACCAGAATCTTCTGGGCCGCCTCGTTGTCCAGGCCGTAGGCCACCGCGGCGGCCGTCGGCTCGTTGATGATGCGCAGCACGTTCAGCCCGGCGATGCGGCCGGCGTCCTGGGTGGCCTTGCGCTGGCTGTCGTCAAAGTAGGCCGGCACCGTGATGACCGCCTCGGTCACTTTTTCGCCCAGGTAGCTCTCGGCGTCCCGGCGCAGCTTGGACAGGATCATGGCGCTGATCTCCTGCGGGGTCAGGTCCTTGCCGTCGATGTGGACGCGGTAGTCGCTGCCCATCCGCCGCTTGATGCTGGAGATGGTGCGGCCGGCGTTGGTGGCCAGCTGGCGCTTGGCCGCGCCGCCCACCAGACGCTCGCCGTCCTTGGTGAAGGCCACCACCGAGGGGGTGGTGCGCTCGCCCTCCGCGTTGGTGATGACCACCGGTTTGCCGCCCTCCACCACCGCGACACAGGAATTGGTGGTGCCCAGGTCGATGCCGATCACTTTGCCCATAAATTGAAATCCTCTTTTCCTTGCTTTGTCCTTTGCCGGGGTGCGGCAGGGCGCATCCCGGCAGTTTACCTTTTCTATTGTAGCGTGGGAATATGGCGCTTTTTCAGTTGAATTGTAAAGATTCTGTGTTCAGCTGGGCCGCGAGCTTTTTCAGCAGCTCCTGCAGGTTCTCGGCGCCGGCGTACACCGCCTTGGCGTACTCGGTCAGGCCGGCCACCGCGTGGGCCAGCTCCTGCCCCACGACGCCGTCGTCCTCCTCCCGGGCCAGGATGTGCAGCCCGTGCGCGGCCTCGGCCAGCAGCCGGACGGCCTGTTCGCTGTCGGTGGCGCGGGCCTCGGCCCAGGCCATCCGCAGGCAGATCACCGGCCAGGTGGTGATGTCCATTTCGGTCTCGGCCATGGCCCGGGCCTTGCGGTAGGCCATCAGGGCCTTGCCGGGGTCCCCGGGGGTGCGGGAGGTGCCCGCCGCGTACCGGTCGCCGATGGCCACCTGGGCCAGCACGTCCCCGTCGGCGGCAGCCTTGCGCCAGAGGGCCATAGCCCGGCGGCGGTCCCGCGCAACGCCCCGGCCAGTGTCGCAGCAGCCCGCCAGGCGGCGCATCCCCTCGGGACAGCCCTTTGCGGCCGACGCGGCAAAGAGGGACGCGGCTTCCTCCCAACGGCCCTGCCCGGCCAGCTGGCGGCCCTGCCCGGCCTCGGCCTCGCCGGGGGCGTCGTCGGGGCCGTGGGCGTAGAGCAGCCCCCGCAGCAGCCCCTTGTCCAGGGTGGCCGACCGGCCCCAGGGGTTCAGCACCATGCCGGTCAGGTCCTCCCGTTCCAGCGCCTGCTCCATCACCTGCTGCAAAGGCAGCTCCGCCATGGGCAGGCCCAGGGTGGCGGGGCTGGCGTCCGCCTCGTCGGGTCTGGTAAAGGCCGCCAGCATCTTGTAGCCCTTGGGGGTGCTCAGGGTCCACAGGGCGAGCCCCTTGGCCTTTTCGGGCGGGATGGGGTCCGAAGCCCAGCTGAACTGGCTCTGGCTGCCCTCGGGGGTCAGCTGGACCGGCACCAGGACGCGGGTCTGCACCTGCATGGCGTAGTTCAGCGCCTTGACCAGGCCCCAGAACCGCTCCTCCCGGCCGGCGTCGTCGGCCTGGTACAGCCGCTCGACGGCCAGTTCCACGGCCGGGCACCCGGTGAACACCGGCCCGTACCGCAGGCCCCCCGCCGGGGTCTTTTTCCGGTTTTTGACCGGCCGGTACCGGATATGCTTTTTCCCGCTTGGCATAGCTTTGCGCCCTCCCTTTTGTTTCTGCTTTAGTATAGCAGGATTTTCGCCTTTTCTCAACCGGTTGCAGCGGGGCGGGGCCGCTTTTTGGCAAAAGGGCGGGTTTTGTCTGGTAATTCGGGCCGCAGCGCGGTATAATGAGAGATATCCGCACATTCCGCGTCAGAAAGGAGTTTTTGCGATTGCACCGGATGCTTACCTATCTGAACGGCTATAAAAAGGAGAGCGTCATCGCCCCTTTGTTCAAAATGCTGGAGGCCTGCTTTGACCTGCTGGTGCCTCTGGTCATGGCCGATATCGTCAATGTGGGCATCGCCTCGGGCGACGCCCGCTACATCCTCACGCGGTGCGGGCTGCTGCTGCTTTTGGCCATGGTGGGCCTGGGGTGCAGCGTCACCGCCCAGTATTTTTCGGCCAGGGCCGCGGTGGGCTACGCCGCCGCCCTGCGCCACGCGCTGTTTGCGCACATCCAGTCCCTCGGCTTTTCCGAGATGGACACCATCGGCACTTCCACCCTCATCACCCGGATGACCAGCGACATCAACCTGGTCCAGAGCGGGCTGAATATGTTCCTGCGGCTGTTTTTGCGCAGCCCCTTTGTGGTGATCGGGGCCATGGTCTGCGCCTTTACCGTCAACTTCAAGGCGGCGCTGATCTTCGTCGTCACCATCCCGGCGCTGTCGGTGGTGGTGTTCAGCATCATGGCGGTGACGGCCCCGCTCTACCGCAAGGTGCAGGGCCGGCTGGACAAGGTGCTGGGCCTGACGCGGGAGAACCTGACCGGCGTGCGGGTGGTGCGCGCCTTCGGCAAGGAGGCAAGCGAGGTCGAGCGCTTTGAGCAGACCAACGGCCAGCTGACCGGCCTGCAGCTGAAAGTGGGCCACCTGTCCGCCCTGACCAACCCCCTGACCTATGTGCTCATCAACCTGGCCATCGTGGCCCTGCTGTGGACCGGCGCCATCGAGATCAACGTGGGCAGCATGGCTTCCGGCGACCTGATCGCCCTGGTGAACTATATGAACCAGATTTTGGTCGAGCTGGTCAAGCTGGCCAACCTGATCGTCCAGATCAGCAAGGCGCTGGCCAGCGCGGGGCGCATCCATGCCGTGCTGGAGACAAAGCCGGGCATGGCCTTCCCCGCCGCCGTCACCGGACAGGCGGACGAGCGCCGCGCCGGCGAGGCCGTCCGCTTCGACCATGTGGGCCTGACCTACGCCGGGGCGGGCGCGCCCAGCCTGACGGGCATCACCTTCACCGCCCGCCAGGGGGAGACCATCGGCGTCATCGGGGGCACCGGCGCGGGCAAATCCAGCCTGGTGCACCTGATCCCCCGCTTTTATGACGCCACCGAGGGCAGCGTGGAGCTGTTCGGCCGGCCGGCCGCGGCCTGGCCCCGGGAGCTTTTGCGCAGCCGGGTGGGCATCGTGATGCAGAAGGCCCAGCTGTTCACCGGCACCATCCGCTCGAACCTGCTGTGGGGGGACCGCCGCGCCACCGACGCCGAGCTGTGGGCCGCTCTGGAGACGGCCCAGGCCGCCGGCTTTGTGCGCGCCAAGCCCCTGGGCCTGGACGAGCCTGTGGAGCAGGGCGGACAGAACTTTTCGGGCGGGCAGCGCCAGCGCCTGACCATCGCCCGGGCCCTGGTGGCAAAGCCCGACATCCTGATTTTGGACGACAGCGCCAGCGCCCTGGACTTTGCCACCGACGCGGCTTTGCGCAAGGCCATTGCGGCTTTGCCGGGCAGCATGACGGTATTCATCGTCAGCCAGCGGGCGGCCAGCCTCCAGCACGCCGACCGGATCATCGTGCTGGACGACGGCCACATGGTGGGCTGCGGCACCCATCAGGAGCTGCTGGCCCGCTGCCCGGTCTACCAGGAAATTTACGCCAGCCAGTTCAAAAAGCCCTCGGAGCTTGTGAAAGGAGGCGCGCCGGCATGAGCAGACCGAACCAAAAACAGCCCCTCTCCACCGCCGAGAGCCGCGCGGCCCTGCGCCGGGTGCTGGCTTATATCCGGCCTTACCGCTTTTATGTGGCTGCCAGCCTGCTGGTGGCGGCTGGCAGCGTGGCGGCCCAGCTGTATATCCCCCTGCTGTGCGGCGACGCCATCGACCTGATGCTCGGCCCCGGCCAGGTGGACAAGAGCGGGGTATCCGGCATCATCGCCGGCATCCTGGTGGTGATGGCCCTGGCCGCGCTGGCCCAGTGGGTGCTCAGCGTGTGCAACAACAAGATCACCTTCTCGGTCACGCGGGACCTGCGCAACGACGCCATCCACAAGATCCAGGCCCTGCCCCTTGCCTACCTGGACAGCCACCCCGCCGGGGACATCGTCAGCCGGATGGTGGCCGACGTGGACACCTTCGCGGACGGGCTGCTGATGGGCTTCACCCAGCTGTTCACCGGCGTGCTGACCATTGTGGGCACCTTGCTGTTCATGTTCCGGGAGAACGTGTTCATCTCGCTGGTGGTGGTCCTCATCACCCCGCTCAGCCTGGTGGTGGCGGGCTTCATCGCCAACCACTCCTACGGCTACTTCCACCGCCAGAGCGCGGTGCGGGGCGAGCAGACCGCCCTCGTCAACGAGATGATCGAGGGGCAGAAGGTGGTGCAGGCCTTCGGCCACGAGGCCGAGAGCCTGGCCGCCTTCGACGAGGTGAACGAGCGGCTGGCGGACGTGAGCCTGAAAGCCACCTTCTTTTCCAGCCTGACCAACCCCGCCACCCGCTTTGTCAACAACATCGTCTACGCCGGCGTGGGGCTGGTGGGCGCCTTTTACGCGGCGGCCGGGGGCATCACCATCGGCCAGCTGAGCGTCTTTTTGAGCTACGCCAACCAGTACGCCAAGCCTTTCAACGAGATATCGGGCGTCGTGACCGAGCTGCAGAACGCTTTGGCCTGCGCGGCGCGGGTGTTCGCCCTGCTGGACGCCGGGGACCAGACCCCCGAAGCGCCCGGCGCGGCCGTCCTGCAGCCGGACGGCCGGGTATCGCTGGAGGACGTCTGCTTCCGCTACCTGCCCGACCGGCCCCTGATCGAGCATTTCAGCCTGGACGTCAAGCCCGGCCAGCGTGTGGCCATCGTGGGCCCCACCGGCTGCGGCAAGACCACCCTCATCAACCTGCTGATGCGCTTTTACGACGTGGACAGCGGCTGCATCCGGGTGGCCGGCGCCGACATCCGCCAGGCCACCCGCGCCTCCCTGCGGGGCAGCTACGGCATGGTGCTGCAGGACACCTGGCTGCGGGCCGGCACCGTGCGGGAGAACATCGCCTACGGCCGCCCCGACGCCACCGACGAGGAGATCGTGGCGGCAGCCAAGGCCGCCCACGCCCACAGCTTCATCCAGCGGCTGCCCGCCGGCTACGACACTGTCCTGGCCGAGAACGGCGGCAACATCAGCCAGGGCCAAAAGCAGCTTTTGTGCATCGCGCGGGTGATGCTCTGCCTGCCCCCCATGCTGATCTTGGACGAGGCCACCAGCTCGATCGACACCCGCACCGAAGTGCGCATCCAGAAAGCCTTCGCCAAGATGATGCAGGGCCGCACCAGCTTCATCGTGGCCCACCGGCTGTCCACCATCCGCGAGGCCGACGTCATCCTGGTGATGCAGGACGGCAAGATCGTCGAGCAGGGCACCCACGACGAGCTTCTGGCCCGAAACGGCTTTTACGCCAAACTCTACAACAGCCAGTTCGAGACGGTGCAGTAAGCTGCGCTGTATATTGGCCCCCGGAACGTTTGGAACGATTTTGCGACAGGGAACGATGGGAACGAAACAGCCTCAAAACCGGCATTTCGTTCCCATCGTTCTTTTCGTCACGGGCCCTCTCCGGCCCTGCGGGCCACGGTTGCGGTGCCCTGTTTTTGCTGCGCCCGTCGCTGCGGGCTTGCAAAAAGCAGACCGCTGCCCCTGCTCCGCTTCGGCTGTCTCGTCCGCTGGACGCGCCTCAGCTTCGCAGTCCCGTAAACGTGGGAGGCAGGACCTACAGGTTACGTTAGCCTCTCCCGCGTGCGGGAGAGGTGGCGCGGCGCTCTAGCGCCGTGACGGAGAGGGCTGGCTCCCACGCGTGCGGGGGAGCTGTCGAGCGAAGCGAGACTGAGAGGGCTAAAACCGAAGCGCCGGAGCAGACAAAACGAGCCTCCGTCCATTTGGACAGAGGCTCTTGTCATTTACTGCCGGGTATGATATCATCTAGTTGGGTGTTGTCGATAAACGGCAAGCGGTATGCCCCTCTGGTCCGACTTTGTGC
>ERZ1090863.334-NODE-334-length-27772-cov-29.613450_pt1 | contig 27772 bp, 23 predicted proteins | sample MGYA00478480_ERZ1090863 | MGnify/ENA primary metagenome ERZ1090863 (study PRJEB33644, sample SAMEA5815746) | chicken gut metagenome | biome: Chicken; feature: Gastrointestinal Tract; material: Caecum | place: Ireland | collected 2019-01-01 | study: A study of the...
CTACGGCTTCGCCTGTTCCCCCATCTCAGATGGGGGTTTGCGAATTATTCAATCAAAGGCAGTGGCATCACTTACCGTCCCACGCCGGATGTGGGGGAAGGATATTATTGGGTGCAGCCAATTCGTAATTTGTGTGCGGTCACAATCGCTGATTTGACTTTTAAGAAAGAAGTAGAATTAAACTATGAACACCCTCCTTTCCTTGCAGTAGGCAATTATGCGCCACCATTAGTACCGCATTTTCAAGGAAATACCGCTGCCTCCTATTCTGCCCGGTGTGTACGGACAGAAAATCATCTGGTCGGTTATATTAACCATGCCTCAAGGTTTCGTGCTGGAATATCCGAAGGTGGTACAATGCGCTGTGTATCTGTAACGATGCTGCCGGAATATTTCCGATCCTTTCTCCCCAAATATTTTTCAGTAGACCATCAGAAGCTTGTCCACTCTGTTGAAGGATTGGCTGGTATGGTATCGATGCCGGAGCTTGAATATCTGTTCGCTCAAATCTGTCGCATCAACCCATCGGCCCAAAGCGGCGGCCTCTATTTTGAGAGCAAGGTACTGGAATTACTTTCGTTGATACAGATACAGCAAGAACATCAAAAAGCATTTCCTGATACATCAGCATTGGATGAAGATACGATTGCCATGATACATCGTTTAGCAGCCTTTTTGCAAAATCATTGCGATCAGCACCTTACACTTGAAACGTTAGGCAAGATTTTTTATACCAATAAAAACAAACTCTCTTATCTCTTTCGTTTGGTTTATAGAGAAAGCATCCCTGATTATATTCAAAAAATGCGTTTAGATAAGGCACAAAAACAACTGGAACATCCAGGAATTAGTATTTATGAAATTGCCCATTCCATAGGTTTCAAAAATCAAGGCAGTTTTTCAGATTGGTTTAGAAAAGAAACAGGATTTTCGCCATCCGAATATCGCAACAAGACCAACGGGTGGGATTGACAAAATGAAAGACCGAAATACAAGCAAACACTTATGCTTGTGTTTCGGCCTTTTGCCTATGCTAAATATATATCAATTCATTTTCTATAATTTCCTCCGCCTGCGCTTTCAGCGTGTTCATCAGCCCCACCCAGCGCATGGGGTCACGGGCTTTCAATTCCTCGGTGACGCCTGCCGCCGCCATCATACAGGGCAGCATGGCGTCCATCCGCTCCCGCGCCGCCGGTCAATCTCCAACAGGTGCGGGTACAGCTTTTCACTCAATATCAGGCTGCTGTAAAGGCCGGGCCGGTGTTCCTTGAGGTATCTCTGACGCATACGGCCATATTTGCCAATGGGGGGGCTCCGGTTGCTCCGATAGTTTCAGATCGGGGATGTAGTAATCTCCGCAACGGGTATAAATCAATTCTTTCATGGCGGTTCTCCTTTGCATAGTATTTGTTAAAGGGCGGCGCTGGCCGGTAATGCGGCCCTCTGCGACTCCTGATAGGGTAACTGGCGGTAACTGGCTGACGGTGGTATAAATTCCCTTTGCCATATCCTCGGCCCGGATAGCAGCTTTTTCCGCCTCTCTTTTTGCCTTGCGCTTGGCATTATAACGGGCCTCCCATTCCTTTTGCTTGCACAGGTTATCCCGAATTCGGGATAATACTGGTTATACCGAAAGTTAGATTATCCCGAAACCTTATTTTTCAGCCTGTTTCCATGCTGATTTCGTTCAAAAAATTCGGGATAACTTTTCCTCCCTTTTGAGCTGGTTTCAATACTTTTTCATCAGAAGCTTCCCAACATTCGGGATAATCTTATAGCTTCCCATACATCCATCCTTGATAATAGTTTACAGCAGGAAGTTTACCTGACTATATCAAGGAGGCTGTGCTTATGAAAACACAAAAGCAAACCATTAACGAGATGATCGCCCAGATAATTGCTGAGGCAAGAAAGCTGGGCTACAGCGAAGCAACCATTTGGAGAAATATCACGCCCAAATTTCAGACTGTTGCCGTTTGTTATGAAAAAAGAGGCGTATGTTTCTATGACCCGGCAATCACCAGGGAGCTTGTGGATCTTCAGAAAGAACGTCTGGATCGGGAAGAAATCTCCATCCACTACTACAAACGGGTAAAATCGGCGGCAAACCGCCTGGACGAGTTCTATCTGACGGGAACCTTGCATTTAAATATACCAAAGCATGGGACAAAGTATCCGGTCTCGGAGGATAGCGAGAAGCTCATCGACCTTTTCCTGGATTATAAAGGCTATGGCCCGAATACCAGGGACGATGTGGTGTGGGTAGTCCGCAGATACCTGCATTACTTTGAATCTTTAGGGTATGCTTCCCTGGAATGGGTGACGGTAGAACAGGTCCGGGAATTTATCCTGAAAACGGCGGCGGAAGTAAAAACCTCCAGCCTGCATAACATCCTGCTCTATCTGAAACATTTCCACATATTTCTGAAAGAAAGCAGCCTCCCGGCCCCGGATTGTGTTGAGCTTTTCTCCTACCGGGTATATCGGGATATGCCAATCCAAAGCTATGTAACGGATGAGGAGCTGGACCAGATCCTACGGGTGATTGATACAGACAGCGAGATGGGAAAACGGGACCGCGCCATCATCCTCCTTGCGGCAACAACAGGCCTACGGGCCGGAGACCTGATCCGGATAAAGTTGACAGACATTGACTGGCGGAAGGGCGAAATCCGATTTACCCAGAGAAAAACAGGGCGTGTAAGCTATACCCCGCTGGTTAAGGAGGCGGGAGAAGCCTTGCAGGATTATATCCTGAATGCAAGGCCGCGCTCTGAGAGCCCGGAAGTATTTTTGCGCCTGATTGCCCCCAGGACAGGGCTGGCGGATGCGGTCAGCATTGGATGTATGTTTCAGCAATACCAAAGGAAAGCCGGGATTTACCGCCATGCCTTTGATGGGAAAGGGTTCCATGGACTCCGGCGGCGGCTGGCAAAAAAGCTTTTGGTGACGGGAACGCCGCTTACAACCATCACACAGATCCTGGGGCATGACGATCCAAAGTCTGCAAGGCAGTACCTTTCCCTGGATACCCGCAGCTTAAAAGAATGCGCCCTTGATTTTAAAGGCATCCCCCTGGAAAGGGGGTTGGAGGGATGAATGATAAGTTTGCCAGTGGATTTGCACAGGATCTGGAAAGTATGATCGCTTTGAAATGCGCCCTCGGTTATTCCGAAAACACTTACCTGGAAAAGGCCAAAAGTTTTGACCGCCGTTGCTTTGAAGTATATCCCGGCCAGCAGGAGCTTACCCAGGCCATTGTGCTGAACTGGCTGAAGCCAGAACCGGGGAAATCACCGCAGACCATCCACGGGAAGGCAGCTTTTGTCAGGGCGTTGGGGAAATATCAAAAATCCATAGGGAAAGCGGCATATATCCTCCCAGACCGGTTTACTGCCGGAGGCACTGTATTCATTCCTTATCTGTTTGGGGATGATGAGCTGGCAGCGCTGTTCCATGAAATCGACTGTTACCAGTATCCACGCGACCCATTCCGTCCGCATCTGCTCCGTACATACTTTCGGATGACTTATACCTGCGGCCTGCGGCCAAACGAAGGGAGGCATCTGAAACGGAACGAGGTTGACTTGAACAGCGGAGAAGTACGGATCATTGAAACAAAATGGCGTAAAAGCAGAACTATCGTAATGTCGGAGGACATGCTTTTTCTTGCAAGGTCTTATGCCGGCATCCGGGATGCCGCATTTCCGGGAAGCGCATATTTCTTCCCCGCGCCGGATGGCGGCCCCTATTCCGCCCAGAAGATGCAGGGGAAATTTAAGTGGTTCTTTGCTCGCACAAAACCGGGAATTCCCAAAGACCTTCTTCCTGCCGTCCGGGTATATGACCTCCGCCACCGGTTCGCAACGGCTGTCCTGAACCGCTGGCTGGATGAAAAGAAAGAACTTTCCTCACGGCTTCCTTATCTGCAGACATACATGGGCCATAAGGATTGGGAGGCAACCTCGTACTATATCCATCTGCTTCCGGAAAAACTGGTGAAATCAGCCGGGATTGACTGGGAAGCCATGAACGGCCTGATTCCGAGGGTAGAACTATGGGAAAAGTAAAAGACGAGCAGCTGTTCAGCCTGTTGAGGAATTTTCTCCTGATCTACCTGCCAAACCAGCGGCACGCCAGCAGCAATACCGTAAAAGCATACCGCACTGCGTGGAACCAGCTTTTGAAATATATAGCGGGACAGAAAAAGATTCCCATGATGTCGGTTACATTTGGGATGATCCGTTATGAAATGGTAGTGGCATACCTGGACTGGCTTTCAGAAGAAAAAGGCGTAGGCCCTGCTACCCGGAATAACAGACTGGCCGCCATACGAGCATTTATTACTTACGCTTCTGCCTGCAAGCCGGAGTATATCAGTTTGTCCAGTGAACTGGCAGCGATTAAGATTCAGAAAAAGGAGCGTTTCCGGGAGGTGGACTATATGTCCGAAGCTGCGGTCAAGGCTCTGTTTGCGGCACCTGATACTCGCACAAAAATGGGACTGCGGGATCAATTCCTGATGATCTTTCTTTATGACACAGGCGCAAGGATTCAGGAGGCCCTGGATGTGAAAATCTGTGATCTGCGGATTGACAAAACACCAACTGTGACGCTTCATGGAAAGGGCGGCAAGATCCGGGTAGTCCCCTTGATGAAGGATACGGTACAACATCTGGATAACTACATGGGTGCATTTCATAAAGGAGAAAGTGCCTTTTCAACAGAATGGCTTTTTTATGTAGAGCGAAAAGGTTCCCGCAGCGCAATGTGTGATGATACGGCAAGGCTCCGCATCCAAAAGTATGCGGAACTGGCAAGGGAAACCTGCCCCGATGTGCCGGAACGGGTTCATCCTCATCTGTGGAGGCACACCAGGGCCATGCACTTATACCAGCATGGAATGGATCTGACAATGATTTCCCAGTGGCTGGGGCACAAACAAGTTGAAACAACGTTGATCTACGCCTACGCGGATACGGAAGCCAAGCGGAAAGCGATTGAAAAAGCCATGGGTGCAGGCCTTGCCGATGCGGAATCAGTGAATTACACGGTTAGCGATGAAGATATGCTAAGACGGCTCTACGGTCTGTGATGCAGGAAAAAAGATTATCCCGAATTTTAGGAATATATCGTTCCAATCCCAGCGGAAGTGTCTTAAAAGTATGGAAAAGTTATCCCGAATCTTTTTATAAAAAGCTGGTGAATAAGCGGTTTTTTCTGAAGATTCGGGATAATCCAACTTTCGGTATAACCGTCTTTATCCCGAATTCGGGATAAAATTGGCAAGCAATGCAAACATATACATGTTTTGCGATTTTGGCCGGATTGCACCGGCCAAAATGCTTGTTGAGGGATTCCCTCCAAGCCCCCAAGATCGTCCCCATTCGGTGACGGCTGCGCGTCCTGCGGACGCTGAAAAATTTTAAGAAGCAAAAGAAAACCTCTATGCAAATGGTTCGTCCATTCACATAGAGGTTTCATATTTCCCGTTCACTTGGCATAGGTTAGTATTTTCGCAATACTTCTTTATGCTCCTCTGCCATTCCATGGCAGCTCTTTCTCAGGATGTGCAGGCTAATTTTACCCGCGCTGAAACATATATTGACGCACATTTAAAAAATAAAATCAGCAATCAGCAGCTTGCCGATATCTGCGGCATCAGCATATCTTATTTTATCAAGCAATTCCGGCAGCTTTACCATATGACACCGCAGGAATATATCATGCACCGCAGAATATGCAAAGGCAGAGACCTGCTGATTCAGACAGCCATTCCGATTGATACCATTTCTGATCTGCTGGGCTTTTGCAATCCCAGTCATTTTATACGGAGATTTCAGCAGGCTGAAGGAATGTCACCTACGCAATACCGCTCTGCTTATCGCATTGTCTGATAGTTGATGCTTTATTGCCACCTGCCAGCTCTTCTATGATTCCCTCCTTCTTTCCATCTCCACCACCGTATCAGCCAGATTCAGCGCAGAGCGCCTGTGGGAGACGATCAGCACCGTATGGCTGGCCTTCTCTTCCTGCAGAGACTTCAGGATGATCCCCTCATTGAGGGAATCCAGGTTGCTGGTGGGCTCGTCCAGCAGGACGAAGGGCGCGTCATGGAGAAAGGCCCGGGCCAGCCCGATCCGCTGCTTCTCCCCGCCGGAGAGCGTATCTCCCAGTTCGCCCACCTTCGTGTCATACCCATCCGGCAGGCTTTCGATGAAATCGTGTATGGACGCTTTTTTCGCCGCTTCTACGATCTCTTCCCTGGACGCCTCAGGCTTTGCGATGGCGATATTGGCGGCGATGGAATCGTGAAACAGGTGCGTTTCCTGGGTCATGAAGGCCTCCATCTCCCGCAGGTCTCTGGTGCCGATCTGCCGGACGTCGCAGCCGGATATCTTCACAGAACCGCCCTGCACATCCCAGAACCGCATCAGAAGCTTCAGCAGCGTGGATTTCCCGCAGCCGCTGGAGCCATGGATACCGATGATCCGGTCTTTCGGGATCTCCAGGCAGTAATCCTTCAGGATCTCTTCTCCCCCGTAGGAAAAGCTTATCCGTTCCGCCGAAGCCCCTTCAAAGACGGTCTTTTCCTGGCAGACGATTTCTTCCACCTGGGGGTCTTCCTCCAGAAGGGAGAGCACCCTCTCTCCGCTGGCCAGCGTCTGATTCAGGTTGTTGGACAGGTTCGCCAGGGCAGTCACCGGCCCGAAGGATCCCATCATGGCAACTGTTGCGATGATCATTCCCGTACCGTCCGCCAGCCCCTGCCGGTGCAGCAGCACCATCAGGAACAGCATCCCGAAGGAAAAGGCGAGGATCGCCAGGTTTGTCACGGAACGCTGGAAGGTTTCCAGGCAGTTCAGCTCCTGCTGCAGGCCGCTCAAATCCCTGGAGCGTCTCTTCATCTCCTGCCGCCTCTTTTCGCCGCAGCGGTACTGGATGGTTTCATCCAGCCCCCGCAGGGAATCCAGCACGAAGCTGTTCAGATCACCGAACCGGCTCCGGTAGCGCATCCCTTTATCCGCCCCTCTCCGGCCGCAGACTAACGGTATTATAGCTCCTACCGTCACATAGGCCGCCAGCGCCAGAAGACCCGCCGGCCAGGCAAACCGCCCGATAAAACATACCATAATAATTGAAACCGCCGCCGCGATGGCAATCGGTGAAATCGTATGAGCGTAAAATACCTCCAGCAGCTCCACATCCGACGTAATCATGGAAATCAGATTACCCTTGTCCCGGCCCTCCAGCTTCGCCGGGCAGAGCCTGCGGAGTGCCGCGAATACCTTATGGCGTATCAGGGCCAGCAGCTTAAACGCGATAAAATGGTTGCAGTACTGTTCCCCGTAGTGCAGCACGCCCCGCAGCACCGCCAGGATCACCAGAGCCGCGAAGAGGACGCCGGGCTCCAGTGTCAGGAAACTATCTGCCTGCCCCGGCAGCAGCTCTATTCCCAGGGCCATATACGCCAGGCGCAGCAGACCGTATCCGGCCAGGACCGTCAGAAAAATCGCACAGAGGTAACCGATGGTTCCAAGCACGACTGCCAGGATCATCACCGGGAGCAGGGGCTTCACCAGCCCGATCAGCGCCCCCATGATCCGGAGGCCCTTCCGCCTGTGCTGTTCTGTATTCATTCCGGCCCCTCCTTTCCATTTGGTTCTCCATCTGGCTCTCCATGGGCATACTGCTCCAGCTCCGTCTGAGAGCGGTACAGCTTCGCATATGCGCCGTCCTTTTCCATCAGTTCCCCGTGAGTTCCCTCCTCCGCGACGGCCCCTCTCTGCAGCAGATAAATCCGGTCGGAGCCGACTACATTGGCCAGACGGTGGGAAATCAGGATCACCGTTTTCTTACCGGACAGTTCCCGTATCACCTCCATGATCAGTTCCTCGCTTTCCATGTCGATATTCGATGTGGCCTCGTCAAAGATATAGGCCGGCGTATCACGCAGCAGCGCCCGGGCAATACACAGCCGCTGGCACTGTCCGCCGGACAGATTGCTCCCTTTTTCCAACAGGCGGGTCTGAAGCCCTGCCTGCCCCTTCAGGAAATCCCAGAGATTCACGCGCCGGAGCACTTCTACCAGCCTCTCTTCCGGGGCGTCTGGCACGGCCATGCGGAGATTTTCCGCCACAGTTCCCTTGAACAGATAGCTGTTATGGGCCACCAGCGTCACCGTGGTGAGCAGGCTTTCCTCGGAGACTGTGGAAAGCTCTTTGCCGCCGATGCGGATACTGCCTGTGTAGCCTCTGTTCCTGCCGGTCAGCAGGCCGGCAGCCGTGCTCTTGCCGCAGCCGGAGACGCCCACCAGGGAGACGAAGGAGCCTGCTGGGATCTCCAGCGATACGCCTTTTAAGATCTCCCGTTCCGCCTCATAGGAGAAATGCAGGTTCTGTATGGAAATGGAAATGGCGGCAGCCGGAGACGTTTCTTCTGTCTGTTTTTCCGGTACCGGAATGATCTCCGTACCCTGCTCCGGCTCCGGCAGGTCCAGAAGAGCAAAGATCTTGTCGCTGGCCGCCATGCCGTTCATGGCGATGTGGAAGAAGGATCCCAGAAGACGCAGGGGCAGAAAGAATTCTGCCGCCAGCAGGACAATCATCAGCGTTCCCTGCAGGCTCACATGCCCGGCGGCAAACTGCTGCAGCGTCACGATCATGCCCGCCGCCGCCCCGCCGTAGGCTACGATGTCCATGACCGTCGTGGAATTGAGCTGCATGGTCAGCACCTTCATAGTGATGCGGCGGAAGCGCTGGGACTCTTCGTCCATTTCCGCCGCCTTCCGTTCATCCGCCTGATAAATTTTCAGAGTAGTAAGCCCCTGAATGTTTTCCAGAAAGCTGTCGCCCAGCTCCGTATAGATCCCCCAGTATTTTGCCAGCAGCCTTCCCGCTATTTTCTGAACTGCCACAATAGACGCCGGAATCAGCGGCACGCAGACCAGAAGCACCAGGCTGGCCGGAAGGCTTACGAAGGACAGCACGGCAAACAGCGTCACCGGGGCCAGCAGGCTGTAGAAAAGCTGGGGCAGGTATCTGCCGAAATACGTCTCCAGCTGATCCACGCCTTCCCCGGAGAGCTGCACCACCTCGGAGGTGGACACGCTTTCCCGGTAGGACGCGCCCAGCCGCAGCAGCTTGGCGTAGATCCTGTCCCGCAGAATCCGCTTCACATCCATGGACGCCCGGAAAGAGGCCTTTGAAGCTCCCCTCTCGCAAAAGACGCGCAGGGCAATCGCCAGGGCAGTCAGAATGCTGTACGCCAGAACGCCCTGCAAGGGCAGTTCCCCGAACAGCCCTTCCGTCAGCAGGGTCGTCCCGCAGAAAATCAGAAGGATCTGACAGAGCAGGGACAGCCACTGCCAGACCACCTGGTAGACGATATATTTTTTCGCATGGGCCAGCAGGCCCACCAGCCGCTTTTTAATCATAGGATTTTTCCCCCGGTTTCACGGTCTTTACCCGCAGGAAGAAATACAGCAGGTGGCAGACCCAGACCACCGCCAGGCAGATCCGGCCCACAGGCACGGCACGCATGAGGATAAAACCAACGGCCATGACAACCGTCACCGTCCCCACAATCGTCAGCTTTGTTCTCATGGTCATGGCCCGCTTCTGCACAAAGCTCTCCAGATGCTTCTTATAAAGCTTTGTGCTCAGGAACCAGTCGTGGAGCTTTTTCGAGCTTTTGGCAAAGCAGAAAACCGTAACCAGGAAAAACGGCACGGAAGGGATGATGGGAAGCACGACCCCCACGCATCCCAGGCCCAGGCAGACCAGGCCCAGCAGCAGCCAGAGCAGTTTCAATGGATTCTTCTTCAAAGCATTTTCCTCCCTTATACCGTTAGTACAAATTTCTTTCCGTCTATTTCCCGAACTTCCAGATCAATGCCGTATAACCGGGCAATACTTTCCCTGTTAACAGCCTCGTCCGGCTTTCCATGCACAGTCACGACTCCATCCTTTAATCCGATGATCTCATCGGAAAAGTATATTGCCTGATTAATATCATGCAGCACCATGACGATCGTAATGCCGAACTCCCGGTTCAGCCGCTTTACCAGCTCCAGAATTTCAATCTGATAGCGGATATCCAGATATGTAGTAGGTTCGTCCAAAAATAAAATCTTTGTATTCTGAGCCAGCGCCATGGCAATCCATACCCTCTGCCGCTGGCCGCCGGACAGCCGGGAAACCTCCCGGTTCCGGTACTTTGCCACATTGGTCACTTCCATGGCCCACTCAATCAGCCGGTCGTCCTCCTCGCTCCGCCCCTGCAGCATCCGCATGTGGGGCGTCCGCCCGAAGGATACCAGACGTTCCACGGTGATGTCGTCGCTGGAGGTGTTGTACTGATGGACGATGGATACTTTTTTCGCAAAATCCCTAAGCCCCAGGTTCAGGATGTTTTTCCCATGGAGGAAAATATTTCCTTTCCGGGGCGTTAAGTTTCTCGTCATCAGATAAAACAGCGTGGACTTGCCGCAGCCGTTGGCTCCCATGATCGTCGTGATCTTCCCGCTTTCTATCTTCAGAGACACGCCTTTTAAAACCCGGTTTTTCCCATAGGCGAAATACAGATCCCGGACCTCCATAGCAGGTTTCATCTTACTTTCATGCTCCATATTTCTTCGACCTCCTGAGCAATAGGATAAAGAACGGGCCGCCCGCCACGCTCATGATGATGGACGCGGAAATCTCATAGGGAGCCGCGATCGTCCGCCCGATGGTGTCCGCCAGCAGATAGGTGAAAGCGCCGGACAGCATGGAAAAGGGAATCAGCGCCCGGTGGTCGCTGCCCACCAGGATCCGCCCGATATGGGGGACAATCAGCCCCAGAAAGCTGATGGCCCCTGCCACCGCCGTGGAAATGCCGGAAAGCAGGACGGCCACCAGGGATATCAGGATCCGCTGGGAGTTGACATTGACGCCCAGGCTTCTGGCCGTCTTGTCCTCCAGGGACATCAGATTGCATTTTCCCGCGAAGAATACGGCCAGCAGAAGCCCCGCCGCCACATAGGGCCAGAGGGTCCACACATCATCCCAGGTTTTCATGGTGATGTTGCCGTTGACGATGGACGCCACGCCGGAGGAATTTCCGCCGGTCATGGAGTTCAGGGCGCTGGAGAGGCCCGTGAACATGGCGTTCACCGCCACGCCCACCAGAATGATCCGCAAAGGGCTTAAGCCCCCTTTCCAGGACAGGCTGTAGACCAGAAAGAAGGCCAGCACTCCGCCCAGGAAGGCAAACAGCGGCGTAAAGAAGAACAGAGACGGCACAAAAGCCGTAATCACCACCGCCGCAAAGCTGGCCCCGCTGGAAATGCCGATGATCCCCGGATCCGCCAGAGGATTTTTCAGCACCGACTGGAACAACACGCCGGACACCGCCGTGGCCGCTCCGGCCAGCATGGAAATCAGAATCCGTGGGAAGCGGAGGTCAAAGACAGTAGCCGCATTTTCACTGGCATTTCCCAACAGTCCCTGAAGCAGTTCCCCGAAGCCCACCTTCAGGCTCCCGATATTCACCGACGCGAAAAACAGGGCCAGCAGGAGCAGGGCCATAATCACGAAGGACAGGGCCGCCTTCGCCTTCTTTTTCCGCTTCCGGCTTTTATCCTGGCTCTCCGTGGAGAGCTCCGCGGCTTCAGCCGCCGTTTCGCCGTTTTTTCTGTTTTCTTCCATACTCACGCTCCTCACTGTGCGATCTGTCCCAGCACGTCCTCATCCGTCCGCTCCGAGGCGTTGGAATCCTCCGCCTGCTGCGCCGCGTTGTCGCTGTTCTCCCTGGCCGCCGCGGCGTCCTCCTCCGTCTCCGGATACAGCATGGGCTGCAGCTCCTCCAGGGCTTCCGGATACCGGAAGGTGGCGCTCATGCCGAACAGCTCATAGGACAGGTAATAGACCCGGTCGTTCTGCACCGCCTCGAAATGCTGCCAGATATCGTTGGTCTGAAAATCCTCCTGAAACATTTCCATGACCTGGTCCGGCAGGGCGTGGGCGGCGCAGAGAATCACGTCCGGCTCCTTGGTCTTCATGTCCTCGGTGTTTACCGTGAGAAATTCCTGATCCGTGCCGGCATAGACATTTTCGCCGCCCGCCAGCTCCACCAGGCTGCCCACATAGGAATTTTCCGTGGCGATGATATAGGAGCCCGGCAGTCCCATGAGAATCAGCACCTTCGGCGCTTCCTTTCCCTCGTTGCGGGTCCTGTATTCCTCATAAAATTCCGTAAATTCATTCACCAGCGCCTGAGCCTGTTCTTCCCGGCCGAAGATTTCTCCCAGCTCCTGAATGGAACGGTACATGCCCGGCACGCTCCGCAGGTTCAGAAACGCCCAGTCGGTATCGATGGCCGCATACTTGGGCTGCAGATCCGACTGGAGGCTGGCGGGACTTAAAATCCAGTCCGGATTCAGGGAATCCACGATCTCCATATCGGGAGCCATGGAGGTTCCCACCTGTGTCACTTCCGAATAACGCTCCGGCAGCTCCGAAATCGTGCTGGAGCAGACGCCGATCAGATCCAGGTCCAGCCGGTCACAGATTTCCGCGGTGGCCGGCGAGGTGGCGATGATCCGGGCTTCCCCGTCCATGGCCGCCACCTTCCCCTTGGCCGCTTCCACAGCCGCCTTTTCCTCCGGATCCGTGATCTCCAGCAGGGTGGATACGCTGTCGGCCGCGCTTTCGGAAGAGCTGCCGGCCGTACTTTCCGATACGCTGCCGGAGGATTCCCCTCCGGCCGAACAGCCGGACAGAAGCAGGCCAAAGGAGAGGATTCCCGCCAGCAGCCGGGCCGGGAATCTCCGGCCCGGACATGCGGCCTGCCGTTTTCCATATCTTTTCTTATGCTTCTTCATCGTCGTCATCCTCATAGCCTCCGCCCCATTTCTTCCAGTTTTTCCGGAACAGGTACAGGACGCCCGACGCGGCCGCCAGCAGGATCAGCCCGGAAAGGGTAATCGCAATCGTCAGCTCCGCGATCCGCGCTCCCGATACCCCGTCCGCGCCTGCCGTTTCCGCAGACGCCGTTTCGCCTTCTGTGGACAGGCTCAGGCCCTGGGCGTCATTCAGCGTGTCCTCCCCGGCGCTGTCCGCGGCGGGCGCCGCTGCTTCTGTGATGGAATTCTGCAGGCTGTTCGACTGTACGCCCGGCGTCGGCGTCGCTGTTGCCTCTTCTGTGGCTTCCGGAGTGGGCGTCGGCGTCTCCGTGGCTTCCGGCGTCGGCGTCGCCTCGGCAGCAGCCGTCGGAGTGGGAGTGGCCGATGTCTGCCCGCCTGTATTGGTCTGGGCGTCCGTACCCGATGCGGCCGTCACCATTGTGGCGGTCATGTCCGTGGTGTTGCCCGCTGTGAAGTCGCTGGGATACAGATAAAAAATCACATCCCGCCCCATGGGGCTCACATACATGGACCCCCGGACCACGCAGTTTTCACTGGGTACCTGGATGCAGACGTCCGAGGTTGCCCCGTTATTATCCGTGCCGCTTCCTGTAACCCCCAGGGCCGGGCTGGACCAGCCGGAATCGCCCACGCTCTGCACCCAGAACGAGTGGTTACTGGTATAATCCATCAGGCTTAAGCGGATGGTCAGATAATAATTCCCGCTGTCGGTCACCTCCAGGATGCCTGTCGTATAGACAGCTCCCTCCACCATGCCCTGGCCGGTGGCATAGGAAGCCTCGCCGCCGGAATCCTCGATCTCTCCCGTTACCGGATGGGCATAGCAGGGATGGATTACACAGGTATAGACCGTACCGCTTTCCGCCTTTACAGAGACCGCAGAGATGCCTGCCCCCAGAACGAGGGCAAGCACCGCCGCCAGGAATCCGGCCAGTGTTTTTCTGATCTGTCTCGCTGTTTTCATATTGTTCTCCTGTTTATTCCATAGTTTCTCTGCGCCGCCCTGCCAGAACGGCTGCTGTCATAAGAATGCCTGTCAGGACAAGAGCCGCTATCCAGGGCGCCGTCTCTGACGTATCGCCGGTTTTCACGCCGGAACTCAGCAAAGTGCCGCTGTTTAATCCGGAACCGCCGCTTAAGCTGCTTCCGCCGCTCAGGCTGGAGCCGCCGTTCAGACTGCTTCCGCCGTTTAATCCCGAGCCGCCGTTCAGACTGCCGCCGTTATTTTCATCGCCGTCACTGCCATTACCGCCGTCGTCGTTTCTGCCGTCGTCAAAGGCCGGATCATTTTGGATGTATAGATGGTCTCGTCCGTTTCCGGAAGATAAAAAGAAATTTCAAAATATACGTCGTTCTCCTCCGGGTTCATCAGCTCTACCGACACATCCCTGGTCCCTGCCGGAATCGAGATGGATTTGTATCCCGGAATCTGAATGGCGCTGCCGGAAGAGCTCTCAGACGTTTCCTGTCCCGGGGCCTCCTGGACTGCTTCAAATTCCACATCATAATTCGTCACTTCCTTCGGCCTGGTCGCCTGCCAGATACCTGCTCCGGCCAGCACGACCGCAGCCAGCACAATGGGAAGGATAATTTTACATTTCTTCTTATTCATAATTCATGCTCCCATAATATTAGTTTTAACTAACTTTATGTTATGAAATCATTCCTTTTCTCACATTGATCGCTTCATTAATTAGCTTATACTAACTTATATTCCAAAATCTGACTGCAGCAGTCTTTTTCCCTTCTGCCTGTGACCGCCTGCAGTCCGTTTCTGCTACATGTATATCATATTTTTAAACGCCTTGTCAATTAGTTGATACTAACCGTGTAACACATGCACGATTTACGAAGGCAGGAAGCAGGCCTGCAGACGGCGCTTTCCTGCCTTCCAAGCTTTCATACTTTTTTTCGAAATTTAATCGGTTTATCTCCCGGTGCATTCCGGGCAGCATCCTGTGGCTTCCAGAAACTGCCCTACGCTTTCAGCCCCGGCAGCCGCTTTATGCCACTTCCGCAGAAGCTCCAGATCCCTCTCCTGCATAATTCTCTCCCTGAGCGCATCCGGAACACTGCCCTTGTCCTCCCGCAGCTTCAGCACCATTTCAGCTCTTCCTTCTGCTCTTCCCTCTGCCCGGCTTACCCGCCTCGTCTCCTGCACGTCATACGCTTCGAAATTCTCAAACAGCATCGTAAATTCCCTCCGTAATATCTTCAATATCCTCCGGCTGCACATCTTTTAAAAGTTCCACATTCGTATAGCCCCGCAGGAACTGGGCGCAGAGCGTGTGATTATCAAAAATCAGCTTTGCCCCTGTGTCCCTGATTCTGGTCTTTGGCAGAGGGCTGCCCGCCGCACCATTCTGCAGTCCGCTGTATCCCTGAATTTTCTGCACCGCTGCATCGCGTTCCGTCCCTTTACAGTCTGTGGCCTGCTGTTCCGTTGTTTTTTGCTTTTTCCTTCTGTCCGTCATGCATTTCTCCTTTCCCACGGAGAGAATGCATAAGAGGCTTCTGCTTTCATTGTATCAGCAGAATTCCTGAAAGACAAGAAAGAGACCGTTCTTTTCACATTCTCTTTTTTCCGCGCGTTGTTGTTTTTTAATGAAAATGGATTCTCCGGCCGAACGGCCATGAATTATGAATTTTAGAGCAGAAACCGGATAACCGGCTTCCGATGAAAACAGAACGTCTGACGCACCCGTTTTTCCGATAAAACCAGTATACCCGGATTTTTTTCATTCTGCAATATGAAAATCAGAAACAATTCGGAACAGGAAACAATACAGCAAAGCCCGAAACAGTGCAGCGAATTATCTGCGGCTTTCACAGCCAGAACATCAGCGTGGCAGTGCTTTCCGGCATATGGACCCTTCCCACGCTGCAGGTCACCATCACATGCAGCTCGCCACGCAGCTCGCCGCCCTGACGTTTCCGGAGATGGCAGACCTCCAGCGGAATCCGGATTTTCCCGTCACGCATGACGGCCTTCTGCATCATTCCGTCCTTTTCATATTTCAATGTTTCCAGATGCCCCGCCATAAGCTGCCCGTTTATCCGGGAAACCGCCGTCATTTCACAGATTTTCAGCTCCAGATAGCTGCCTCTCCTGCTGTGCCGGAGCACGCCCGGCTTACGGAATCCGCGATCGGCCATAGAAGCGGCATAGCCGCTCTGCCGGTCCTGCCTGAACAGCACAAAATACACCTGATGGGTACCGTATTCGATGATATCCTTCACGATATTCTGTTCCTTTTTCTCTGCCGCGCGGGTACCCTGAAGGCTCCGGCTGCCGCGCAGCATGGCAGCCAGCGTATCGTAGCTGACATTTTCAATCAGACTGCGTACATTTTCCTCCATATCCCGGGGCGCTATCCCGATCTGACGCAGATAATCCTTCAGTCCCTCCTGCAGCCCCAGATAGCTGTCAAGCCAGATATTCCCTGCCTCGGTAAGCTGAAAATCCTCTGTCAGCCAGCCATTGTCACAACAGGTCCGAAAAAAGCGGCTCACAGACCCGTGGTTGACCCCGCAGATATCCGCAACCATTCCCACGCATCCTCTTCTGGATCCCATCCTCTTCAGCTCCTGCAGATAGCGTATCTGCTGAACAGTAGGCAAATTGTTCCTTTTGAAATTACTTCCCTGTTCCACAGCGCATTCTCCCTCTCACCTGTTTTCCTTTTTACCAGATATGCACATTTAGTTCCCGGCAGTTTTCTTCCGCAGGCCCCAGGCCCTCCGAAGGAAAAGCCAGAATCAGATCCCCTTCCGTAACAGACGGAAGAGGACTCACAGTATATGTCAGCGCAGCCGTGGGAATACGAAATTCCCCGTTTTCCTGCTCTGCCTGACGCCATCTGTCCCGCTTCCTGTACCAGACCTGTTCCGGATGCCCGCTGTCCCGCTTTTTCAGGCTGAAAAAGCTGCCATCCTCCTTCACGTTTAAGCGGATTTCCGGAACAAACAGGAAAAATTCTTCCGCCAGTATCCGGGGATACCGTTTTTCGGGCCTGTATATCCCCATGCAGAACTCGTAACTTCCCGGCTCATACAGCGTACTGAGATCTGTATTTTTCAGAATCCGGTCGTGAGTATCCCCGGACCGCAGAAACTGCTCGATCCCCACTATAACATTCCGGCTGACCACATGCTCCATCCGGCAGGCATTTTCTTCCGCCTGCTCCTCGTCCAGGTCGCAGACCATCTGGATCAGCTGTGTCAGCCGCTGATGCCGTGCCAGACATTCGGCGCCCCGGGCCCGTCCAAGGGGCGTCATTTCCAGCTCCCTCCTTTCCTCCGGTTCCTCCAGATAACCGTAACGAACCATCTGCCGCATCAGCTGATTCAGCTCTCTTCTGGTAATTTTCATGTGAACGCACAGTTCCGCCGGCCACAGAGGCCTTCCCTCCTGCCTCCAGAGATACAGCCTTTCCAGCAGGTCTTCTTCTTTTTCCTCCTGGGACACCGCAAAATTTTCTCCGATTTCCCGCTTTCCTTCATACTCCTTCATTTTCCTCTGATCCTTATGTACCATGTCTCCGTCTTTTTAGTTAGTATATCCTAACTATCGTATAAAAAAATAAAGCTCCTGTTATTTCCCTATTCACTATACGTCCTTTGTGCAGAATTTGTCAATACTGCCTGTCGGATACCCGCTTACGCAAATACAGCGCCGCCCTCCGGGCGTACCGCGCAAGAAGCCGAAATATCCATGCGGCCCTGTATTCCACCCGGGCGCATGGATATTCCGTTCTGTCCGTTCAGTATTTTCCGGCTTTTGTCAGCCTTACTCTGTCAGTCTGTTTCTCTGCGTCTTTTCTGTTCCAGCACGCCTGCGGCCACGACAAGACCACTCAGCGCGGCTGCCGCGCCCCAGACAGCCTGATTCATGCTGTCTCCGGTCTTTACGCCACCTGCCTTCAGGCTGGCGCCGTTATTCTTATCGACGCTCTGATTTCCGGTCAGCGTATTGCCTCCGTTCAGGCCGCTTCCGCCTCCTATACCGCCGTTTTCGTTATTACTTTCATTGCCGTCATTTTCAGCGTCTCCATTTCCGTTGTCATCCTGTCCGCCGCTGCTTTCGTCATCGCCGAAAGCAGGATCATCCGCTGTGGTTTTCTGAATGGTACTCCAGTCCAGCTTCAGATATACCGGCTGTGTCCCGGTGCCTGCCGCAATAGCCTCCATTACCGGCACAAATACCTGAAGCGGTACAAATCCGTCATCCAGTGCCTCTGGAATCAGCTCGAAGGTTACCCGGTCCGGATAATCTGTTCCATAGGAGTCCTCCACTCTGTTTCCGCTTTCATCCGTCTGATATTCTTTCACTGTCACATCCGCCAGACTGCCCTGGGGATTGCCGTAGGCGTCTGTAGTATATCCGGTCAGGAAATAGCGGAGATCCTTCAGATAACCATAAGAGCTTCCAATCTTCAGTCCCTGAAAATCCAGAGTCAGATAATATACTCCATCTTTTACTGTCAGCATAACCGTATGGTTAATGGCATTATCGGACATAGAAGCGGTAGTTTTATCCACCTTTACCATATTGCCGCTGACAGAATAGACACCGTCCTCCAGATTACGGATATCCAGCTCCTGCTCTGCATCTGCACTCATTCTGAACAGTTCCATGGAATCTTTCAGATCGGAAGCTGCCCTGGTAAGTTCTTCCGCGTCTGAGCTGTTTTCCAGATAATATTCCGCCAGACGAATAGCATTCTGCAGAATCTGCCAGGCCGTATCGGTCTTGCTGCCCTGTGAAATAGCTTTCGCCTCTTCAATAACTGTCCGCAGAGCCTCTTTCTCCGCCTCCGCGGAAGTCTCGCCGCCCGTCGTCACTTCGTTGGACACCGCCGTAAATTTGTAGTCCAGACTTCCGTAGGTGCTGGCATACAGCGTTTTGACAATCCGATATGTGCCTTCTTCCTCCGGCGCATACGTTCCTGACACTGCATCAGCCTTGTCATTTTCATAGGCTCTGGAGACAGAAACAAAAGTTCCGTCCGCCTCTTTTTGCTGAATTTCCGTCCATATCTGCCAGTCATATCCCTTTTCATCCATGAAAGTGACCATATCGCCGTCCGTCATCCCTTCACTTTCCAGCATGGCATAGTACGCTTCCTTTGTGGCAATTTCCGGGTCATAGCTGGAGCTTGTGGCGTCATACCAGTAGAGCAGATCCAGCACCGTCATATCCTGCTTCCAGCTCAGAGCGCCATCCTGCTCCTTTAACGCCAGATTCAGTTCTCCCAACTGGGGATAGATTTTCCCGTCGCCCACCAGCGCTTTCACTTCATCATCCACTGACGTCAGCGCATTCATCTGAAGGTCCAGCGTCCCCATGGTGACTCCCTCCGGCAGGACATCAGCCGAAAATTCCGTCAGACAGTTATTATAAAGCTTCAGTGTGGATATGTTTGCGTTGGATGCGAACGTGCCCGACCGGAGCTCCGTAATCTGATTGGAACTCAGATCCACATTGGCAAGAGCCTCAAGTCCGGAAAAATCCACAGTATCCAGAGAGGTCAGCTGATTTCTGGAAGCCGAGAGCCAGCTCAGGCTCTCCATACTGCCGACGGAAGACGGAAGGGCGGCCAGCTGATTATCGTCCAGATTCAGAAATGTCACTGTCTTCAGCGGAGCGAACACGCCGTCCGACAGGCTGGTCAGCTGATTGCCGTTTAACGCCAGCGAGGTCACAGCTCCCAGGCCTTCAAAAGCCGCTTCGTCTACAGAAGCGATGGCATTGTTTCCGAAATCCAGCTCTGTCACAGAGGAAAGTCCCGTCAGATCTCCGGCGTCAATTGACGCAATCAGATTGGAGGACAGATTGACCCAGGTTACTTTGCTGTTATTTTTGAAAAACCCTTCCGGAATGGCGCCGATCAGGTTGCTGCCGGCATAGAAGGTTTCCAGGTTCACCAGATCATCCAGCATTCCCTCCAGCAGTTCTTCAATTTTATTTCCAGTGAGATCAATGCTTGTAACCTTGTCGGAAAGGCCGGTCAGCAGGCTGATATCTGTCAGGTTCTGGTAGCTTAAATCCAGCGGACCGGAAATTGCCCGAAGCTCCTCGGCGCTCATCTTCCCGTCATCGTTCAGATCGTAGCCTTTTTCACAGAGCACCTTTTCCAGCCTGGCACTGCCGTCTTCGCCATCCGGATTGTCAATTTCATACTGATAGCCTTCCCAGCCCTTCTTTACATCCGTTCCAAAAGTAATATCAAGCTTTGTATATTTTTCATAATTCCCTTTGTCGCTGAGCTGCCCGCCCATGGCCGTCACCAGCACCGCGCCCTTGTGCATGGCGGACAGATCGCTGATGGTCATGGTGAATTCCTGCATGGAGTAGTTGCCGGACGCATCCGCCGTACCCACAAACCGCTGCTCCGCCGCCGGATACTCGCCATTGGATTCGATGCTGAAATCCACCAGAGCCCATACCAGAGCTGTATTCATCATGGATATTTTCATCTCTCCGTTTTCCACGGTCAGCTTCACCCTGGGATCAAAGGCTCCCTGGAGCATGGAGGATTCGTCCTTGCCCTCCTGGTTTGCCACGAAAGACAGGGTGTATTCTCCATCCTCCAGTTCAGTCACATCCACAGGTCCTTCTGTTCCGCTGTTCCGGAAGGCTTCTACCGCCTGATTCAGCGCGGACAGCGCCTGTTCTGCCTCCGCCTGAGAGACCGCTGTCTCTGCAGCCTCCTTTGCAGCTGCTATGGCGCTCTGCAGAGCCTCCCAGGCCACGTCTGTCTTATCTCCCTGCACAATAGCTTCCGCTTCCGCAATCCGTTCTGTCAGAGACGATGTGTCAACAGTATCGCCGCCCGGTTCAGACGGGCTTTCACTGCCGTCTGTCTGCGATACAAAGGTGTATGTATCGCCCGACTTGGCAAAGACGATGGTCTTGTCCTGATAACCTTCTGCTTTTATGCTGACAGTGTTCTCACCTTCCTGAATAGCCCCGTCATAAATACGGAATCCATATGCAGATATTTCCCAGGAACAGGGGATTTTTTCGTCATCCTCAAATACTTCGTAATAGTTGCTGTATGCAGTGCCGTTCACCGCAACCTGGCTGATAGCATTCGCATAATTCACATCCGCTTCATTTTCCGCATATTTGCTGATATCCGGAAACTGCACCGCCCCGGGCCCTCCCCAGGTACTGGACTTCTCCACACTGCTTACCCGGGTGCCGGCCGGCATTTCATCCCCGCCGGCTTCTTCTCCCGGATTCGTCCCCGGATCAGTGTCCGGCTCCAATGAGACCACCTTCAGGCCCGACCAGTCTACAGAGAGCAGCACATCCTGCGTCCCCGATCCCAGAGAGCCCATCAGAGGAACAAATACCTGACATTTCACGTAACCGTCCTGATCGCCCGCATTTTTATTCAGCAGCGGCAGCTCCAGTTCACAGGGATAGAGATAATCCGCCGTCCCGTCTCTATCCTCGTCATTATACTCATCTGTCACGTCCTCATAGTATGACAGCACTGACGCCTCCTGATATGCGCTTCCGTTCCAATAGGACAGGCTCTTCAGATATCCCGTCAGACTGCCGATGGACATTCCTTTGAATTTCACCTGCAGATAATAGCTGCCGTCCCGTACAAACAGGGAGGCCGTATGATCGACGGCATTATCCGCCATGGATGCATTCGCCGGATTTGAAGCGTTCTTCAGGCTGATCTCCACAGAATACTCACCGTCCGCCAGATCAGCCGGATCCGGCGTTCCCATCTCCTGCATTTCAATCCCGGTCGTCTCCGCTGCCAGAGCCGGGAGCACTGTCTGTGGAACAGCCATTCCGGAAATCAGCGCGACTGTCAGCATCCGGATTACCAGTTTATTCTTCATAACCGCTTTCTCCTTTTCCTCATTCTGGTTAGTTTTAACTAATCGCAGACAGTCTATCATCTGCCGGGCCGTCTGTCAACAGCCCGGAGACAACTGTGAAACACATGCACGTTTCCCTTTTTTCTTTTTTCCTGTCAGACTCCGTATTTTTCTCCTGTTATTATCTTCTGAAAATTTTTTTATTTTTTAATCGGTTTTACCGCATACCGTCTCCAGCACACCGTCAGACACGCTGCCGCTGCCAGCCAGGCGCAGGGATAGACGGCGGCCACCGCCTCCGGCGTTCCCCAGACATTCGTAAAGACGGCCAGCAGCCCGGTCCGCAGCGCGCACAGGCAGGTCATGATGACGGCCATGGGCAGTACGGAACGGCCGCAGCCCCGCAGGGCGTCCGCATGCACCTCCAGAAACACATACAGCCAGTAACAGGGAAACGTGACCCGGATAATCCGCAGACCGGCCTCGATCACCGCCGTCTCCCGTGTAAACAGGCCGAACGCAGGCCGGCCAAGCAGAAGCATCAGCGCGGCCATTCCGGCAGCGTATACGCTTCCCAGAAGGAGGCAGGTCCGGATTCCCCTCCGCAGGCGTTCCGGCTTTCCGGCGCCCAGATTCTGCCCGGCGAAGGTGGTGGCCGCCTGCCCGAAGGCCATAATGGGCAGATACAGGATCAGCTCCACCTTGAAGTATGCCGTAAACGCCGCAATCGCAGTCACGCCCAGGCCGTTGACGGCAGTCTGTACGAAAATATTGGATATGGTGATGACCAGATTCTGGCACCCGGCGGGCACGCCGATGCGCAGGACGGGCCGCAGGATTTCCCCGGAAATGCGGACGCTCCGCCAGTTCAGACGGTAGGCATCCGTCTTCCGCATCAGGTAAATTACAGATCCCAGGGCTGCCACCATCTGAGAAAATGCCGTGGCCCAGGCCGCTCCGTCCACGCCCATGCCCCAGTGCGCCATGCTGAGCCAGTCCAGCAGAATATTGACAGCCGCTCCCAGTAATTGGAACAGCATGGGCGTTCTGGCGTCGCCTCCGGCCCGGATGATGCCGGCGTTCATGTTATAAACAAAAAGCGGCAGCATGCTCAGCAGGTAGATCCGGATATAGAGAAGACCCTGTTCCAGAATCTCCGCCGGCGTATTCATCCAGACCAGAAGCTGCCGGGACAGCAGAAGGCCCAGAACAGTCAGCAGAACGCCGCCGAGCAGGGAAATGCCCGCGGCAGTGTGAATGATCTTCCGGATCTTCTCCCCGTTTTTCTCTCCTTCCGCCAGCGAGACGAGAACGCCTGTCCCCACAGACAGCCCTGTGAAAAAACCGACGATGCAGCTGGTCAGCAGGGAGCTGGCCCCGACGGCCGCCGTCGCGTCAGTCCCCAGCAGATTTCCCACAAAAAACAGATCCACCGTATTGTACAGCTGCTGAATAAAACTGGCGCCCAGCAGCGGCAGCGCGAACAGCAGCAGTTGTTTTCCTATGGGACCTTCGGTCAGATCGCCCTTCTTCCACTGTTTTTCCCTCATCGATTCACAGCCTCTCTTCCCGCTGCCCATACAGATGGCAGGCCACCTGGTGATTTTCTCCCATATTCCGCAATATAGGCTTCTTCTTTCTACATACTTCCATGCACTGTCCGCACCGATCCTGAAAAGGACAGCCTTCCGGCACATCCAGGGGGCTGGGCGGTTCGCTTTCAATACTCTCGATGGGTTTGCTGAAATCCATTCTCAGATCAAATATGGCTTCCATCAGCGCCCGGGTGTAGGGATGCAGGCTCTCCGCTCCGATCTTTTCTCCCGGAAGCACCTCCACAATGTTTCCCAGATACATGACGGCCACCTGATGGGCCACGGACTGAACCAGAGCGATATCGTGGCAGATAAAACCATAAGCGATGTTTTTTTCCTTCTGCAGTTTTACCAGCAGTTCAATAATCGTTTTCTGTACGGATACATCCAGGGCGGAGGTTGCCTCGTCGCAGATGATGATCTCCGGCTCCAGCGCCAGAGCCCTGGCGATTCCCACCCGCTGCCGCTGTCCGCCGCTCATGTTATGGGGATAGCGCAGGGCGAAATCCCCGGGCAGCTCCACCATTTCCAGCAGCCGCCTGGCCTCTGCTTCCTTTTCGCTTCTCTTAATGCGGCCAAAATTCAGCAGCGGCTCGCAGATGATGTCCATCACCTTCATCTTCGGATTAAACGCCGCGGACGGATCCTGGAATACCATCTGGATATTCTGCCTGTGCTGCCGGAGCTTCTCGCCCTTCAGCTTCGTAATGTCGCTGCCCCGGTACAGGATTTCCCCCTCCGTGGGCTCTTCCAGAGATACGACCATCCGCATGAACGTGCTCTTTCCGCAGCCGCTTTCTCCTACCACGCCCAGGGTTCTGCCCCGGTACATCTTCAGGCTCACATCGTTATTCGCCGTCAGCATACGCCCGCCAGACGCGGGATATTTCTTCGTCACATGTTTTGCTTCCAGTATCAGTTCCTGTGTTTCAGACAAATCGGTGACCTCCTATCGAAGGAACGCTGTCCAGCAGGTTCCTGGTGTACGCCTGTACTGTATGGTGCAGGATCTGGTCTCTGGCGCCGGATTCCACCACGCGCCCGTCTTTCATGACCAGTATCCTGTCAGCCATGTAGGCGGCCACGCCCAGATTATGCGTTACGATAATGATGCCCGTCCGGTACCGGTCCCGCAGCTCCATCATCTGGCGCACGATCTGGGCCTGGGTGGTTACGTCCAACGCCGAGGTGGGCTCGTCCGCCAGCAGCAGCTCCGGCCAGAAGGTCATGGCCATGGCGATTCCCACCCTCTGCCGCATGCCGCCGGAGAGCTGGAAGGGACAGCTCTTCATAATGTTGTCTGCCTCCGGCAGCCGCATTCTGGTCAGCATTTCCACGCCTTTATCATAGGCGTCCTTTTTGGAAATCTTCTGGTGCGTCCGGATATATTCCACAAACTGCGCGCCAATTTTCCGGATGGGATTGATCATAGCCCCGGAATCCTGGAAAATCATGGAAATTTTCGTCCCCCGGAGCTTTCTCCACTCTTCCCCGGAATACTTCAGCAGAGACGAACCGTCAAACAGAATGTCTCCTCCTGTGACCCGGCCGCCGCCCGGCAGACAGCCCAGCACGGCCCGGATCACCGTAGTTTTTCCGCTTCCGCTCTCCCCCACGATGCCGACGATTTCACCTTTTTTTATCTCCAGGCTCACATCCCGAACGGCCGGAACCGGATTTTTCCCGTATGAAACTGAAATATCCTGTATGCTCAGCATCGGATTTCCTCCTTTTCATTTGTTTTAGCCTCCTGCATTTGGCGTTGCTTGTCCACTCGCTCCAATTCATTCAATATTGACAGAATTAAGTCTTTCATAAATCCATAGCGGAAATCATCTTTATATTTCTTTACAAGTTGAGCTGACTCATCAGCTATTTGCTCCCATACATAATCCGATCTGTCATTATCGAAAGATCTTTTATGAAACTGCCACGCTTGCCTCCATATATTAAAATATTCTTCATTAAAATCCAAGATTCACACCCCTTCCACTATTAGGCCTAATAAGGGACAATCCTTACTCATCCACTTCCATAGATACATGAGGAACTTGGGTGAATAAGCAAAAAAGCCCTATTTTACACGGTTTCTGTTTACTCATCACTGTGGGGTAACAAGGGTTCGTTTATTCCTCATAACCTATTTACTACCCCAATGTGATGAATAAGTATAAAGCCTTATTTTATGCGGTTTTCGTCCTTACTACCCCAATAAAAAACCTCTTATAGAGACTCGTCTATCAGATAACTATAATATGTTTTTTTGTTCCCAAATCCTTCCGACTTTCCGCCTAATAGACCACGCTCTCGCAATTTGGTTTTTGCTCGGCTCAAAGTATTCTTGCTAATCCCTGCTGCTTTCGCCGCCCCGTCAAGTTCTGCTGTTGGCTTCTTCCCATTCTTCAGAAAATTAAGTACAAACTTCTCTGCGTCCTGCCGTTGCGGAGCTTGATATGCGTTATAATCCCGCTCATGAACGAAATCAGCATCTCGGCGATCTGTATATCCTTTAAACTCCGCCACCCCGTCATTAATTTTAAATAATACAGTTGGTTGCAATTCTCCATAATTGCATTTTTCTTGTGACATATAGCGCATATCTCTTTCCTGAGTTTGTCCTATTATCACCACAGACCTGGCAATATCCCAAATATCCGCACTATCAGCAACCCTGTTTCTCCCATAAGTTCCCTGTCGCTTATTGGTATGTACAATTATAAGAGATGTTGTTCCATATTCCTCCCCCAGTCCGATTAAGGGATTAAGACAGTTCCTCATAGCATTCCGCTGTCCCATTTGGATATCTGGCGGAATGAAAGCCTGCAATGGATCAAATACCACAAGAGCCGGTCTTACCTCGCTTATCAGAGCCTTTAAAAGTGGACTGTCGAATTTTATCTGTGAGAATCTTTCATCTCTAAGGCTGACCGAATAGATATTATCCATATTGGCTCCTGCTTTGCGAAGTCTTGCTTTTAGCGTGTATTCCAGAGAATCCTCTGAACTGAAGAAAATTACCTTTTCCGGTCTTTCCCCTGTAAATTCATCTGGCACTTCTTTGTCAAAGAACGTTCTGTGGCCCGCGCTGATAGCGGCCACCAACCCACACCAGGCGGTTGTTTTTCCACTGCCGCCATCTCCTGCCCAGACATTAATTTGTCCTTTTGGCATATATCCTGGAACTAGCCATTCTGCCTCACGCTCCTGCACATTGGATAACGATATAAGGATAGAGCACTCTTTATTTTCTCCGTCCAATAGCACCCCTCCTCTCTTCAATCCTCAAGCCCACACAGAACATCTAAGCGATATGAAACAATCTGTTTTAAATTAATTAGCCAACACCATATATCGCTGAGTGGTTGGATATGTGAACTTTCGAGCAAATTATTGTAAAGTTCCTCCTGCGCTTTGAGTCTATCCACTTGCATAATCCATTGTTTCCACTTACGTTTTTCGGCCTGTTCTCGCTCTTTCTGTGCCTTTTCCTGCCTTTTAATCTTAGCAACGATATTTTCCTTATCCGTTTCGTTTAAAGCCGCAGAAATGCCGTATAAAGCGGCTATTTCATTCATGGCTGACCAGTTGTCACACCCCTTAATGTGGCTCCACAGCCGGATGCTGTCGCCGCCAATTCCACGCCCAAAATCAAAAAAGCTTTGTGTTTGTGGATAAATTCTTAGCGATGCAGTTTTTTCATCGGGATGTTTAAACATTCCTCGCTCCGGTCTCCCCATTAGATGAATAGCAATATCCTCGATATCTACTTGTGAGCGTATATTCTCAAAATTTTCCTGCATATTTTACTCCGAAATATATTCTAAATACTTTCTAACCTTTTCCACATTCCAAAGCACACGCCTTCCAATCTGAACTCTCGCTTCAGCCCCTGTACCTATCTCGATAGCTGTTACTCTTCCACACTGTAATAGTTTCTGTAAATTTTCAGTATTGACCAACAAATTTTGATCTGTAAATTTGCTTTTTGTGGTAAAATTCATCAAATAATCTCCTTCCAATTTTTAATGTTTCGTCAAGTGCATTGCGCATTGCCTTGTCTCTGTTTATATGGTACACTATAATCAGACGAACGTACGCGGTTATATAAAGCAAATATAAGGAGGTTTTATATTTGAAAACACGAACAAATACAGTCATAAATAAAAAAGGAAATAAGAGTAAGTGTTCCAATGAATTTTCCAACATATTTGCAGAACGCTTGAAACATGCAAGAGAAAAAAGAGGTATAACACAAGAACAACTTGCGGAAAAATTAGGAATAACGCCTAGAGCCTTACAAAGTTATGAATCTGCGTGTACTGTCAATGTACGTGTGCCAAATTTAGAAATCGTCTCTCAAATAGCGTAAGCGCTTAATTCTTGGGTAACTATACATTTGCCATTTTGCAGTTCATAATGA
>ERZ1090863.342-NODE-342-length-27540-cov-23.630307_pt1 | contig 27540 bp, 29 predicted proteins | sample MGYA00478480_ERZ1090863 | MGnify/ENA primary metagenome ERZ1090863 (study PRJEB33644, sample SAMEA5815746) | chicken gut metagenome | biome: Chicken; feature: Gastrointestinal Tract; material: Caecum | place: Ireland | collected 2019-01-01 | study: A study of the...
GAAAATATCTGGAGGAACTCAAAACCCTGTGGGAAGAGGATAAGCTGATTTTTCACGGTACCTCTGAAAAGTTCCGTAATCACTATGCCTTCAAGGAACTGCTGGCTGCATGTTATAGTACAGAGTGGGTTCCTTATTGCAAAAAGACATTTCATGGTGCCCAATCGGTCATTAATCTCCCAGTATACCGGCAGCTTCCACCATTTCCCAGTGTCTTTTATACTCTTCCCTGACCGCCTTTTTCAGCATGTCAAACGCAAGCTCATAGGAGTACTGCTTCATGGACTTCAGCGAAACACTGATCACCGGATATTTTCCCATATGCACCAGATATCTCTCTCCGGCGTCCATGATCTTCAGTCCCTGAAACAATTCAGCAGGATCCTTTTCGCTCTTTTCGAAAAAATACCGGAGCATGCTCATGTTCAACGTCTTCCCGAAGCGCCTGGGGCGGGTAAAGAGATTTACTTTACCCATCATATCCAGCAGTTCTTTAATAAAAAGGGTTTTATCTACGTAGTAATACCTTTTACTGCGCAGTTCTTCAAAATTCTCTACTCCGATGGGCAATGGTGTCCAGCTCATAAAAACGCCTCCCTTCCGAATGTAGTTTCATTTTACTACATTCGGAAGGGAGGCACAAGATTCGTCTTCAGCTGCCCTCCGGCTGATCCTCAAGCACGCCGCCCTGTTTCAGGGTGTCTAAAAATTCCTGTATATCCAAACGCGCTGTTTTTTCATCCACGTCGTATTCTTCCAGCACTCCTTTTACCAGTCCGTCCAGATCTACTTCTTTCTGCAGCAGTTTCCAGAGATATGCCCCGACTTCATTGACCGTAATCAGCCCGTTAAACTTCAGTACGGTTTTTCCGGTGGGGATAATGACGTAATCTCCGGCTATCTCCCGCAGAACAAATTCATCTTGAACTTTCATTCTAATCTCATTTCCTTTTCCATTTTTATCTCTGAGCAATTCCGAGAATGATACAGGTACATTCTACTATATTCTCTTTTAAAAAGCAATCTGCTCAGAATTACAAAATTCTGGTTATTCATTACAATGGCTGTGAATAATTATTTACAATGTGACGTCCAGAACAGCAATTTCCGGAGGGTTATTGAACCTGGGGAATTTTTCCCTATCCGTTCCGAGGCCGCTGGTAATAAAAAGCCGCAGGTTGTCCTTGTGATATAGGCCGTGCACGTATTGGGGGAACCATCCCTGATCTCCTCCGTACAGTCCGCCGGCAAAAGGCAGCACCACCTGGCCTCCGTGGTTGTGGGCGCTGATCACCAGATCGATATCCCACACCTGACTGGCGTCGCCGAAAATAAAGCTGTCCGGCCGGTGGCTCATCATGATTTTCAGCCGGTCCGTATCCTGGAATTCCAGGAGAAAGTCCAGTACGTCTTCCGGGGCCGCCAGGGCGTCATTGTTCCCATTCAGCCCGAAAGCATACTCATACATTCCACCCAGGCGCAGCTTTACGCCGCCAACCGTAAGATCCACATATTCCTTTTCCAGGACTTCGGCGCCCGCCTCCTCCAATTCACGGATCAGTTCCGGATGCCCTTTTTCCTCGTATTCCAGTTCATGGTTGCCAAGGGCGTAGTAAACCGGCGCGGTCTCTTTCAGTAATTCGATCAGTTCCAAAGGAACCGAGGCGGAGGAGGAACTTCCATTGAGCATATCGCCCAGCAAAAGAATCAGATCCGGCTCCTGCTCTTTTACTTTTTCTGCCAGCTCCCAGTTGTGCTCCCCGAATTCATGGTCGTGAAGATCCCCTAGGACTGCCAGTCTTACGGTCCCGCCGCTCTGGCCGAATCCGGTCTGAAATTTTCGGACCACCAGCCAGTTGGCGGATACCCAGAAACTGACTGCCAGGTAAATTCCCAGCGCCGCGGCCGCGAGAACCGGTATCCACACAAGTTTTCTTTTTGCCATGCGCGTCTCTCCCTGAAGAGTTTTCCTTTAGCTGTCTTCGGATATTTCTTCCATTCCCAGCAGCGTCCTGGTCTGATTCAGGTACGCGATCAGGTTTTCCCGGGTATAACCCTGATCCGAATAGAGGGAACCGCTGTAAGAACGGGCGCTGTAAATCTGGTCTGTCAGCTTCTGGAATTCCTCCTCCTGGATCTGAGCGCCGTTGAGATAATACCCCATGCCGTAAACAACCGCGCTTCCCTCCTCCATCAGTTCTTTGGACTGCAGATGCATTCCTTCCCCAAAGCCATCCCCCTGGAGTTTCAAAAGTTCCAGATCCTGGTCTGAGCCGGACCATCCGGTCACCAGATACCAGACTCCGTCCACACTGGTGTACAGGCAGTGCCGTCCGATATCGCTCTGCTGCACATAGCACTCCTCATAGACACAAACCGGGCTGCCGTCCTCCAGCTTCCAAACGTCCAGAGCCGGCCAGGCGCAGTTCTGGATTCCCTGGGGATGGGGCACGGAATAGCCGATTACCAGTTCCTGCGTTCCGTCCTGATCGAAATCCACCAGGTCCAGCAGGAAAACCCCGGTATAATTCGTGACATAACTCTGGGGATAAAACTGCAGCTGCCCGTACTTCTCCTCGTACTGCTCCACGATCTCGGCGAAGGCAGTCACATCGTCTTCTTTCTCCTGAACCGTATCCTCCTCCTGGGAAGGCGGAATCAGATAGAAGGGCTCATCCAGAACCGCGTAGAATTCTCCCTGGTTCCAGGGAAGCTGGTTAAATGCCTCCCCCAGACTGTCTTCATATTTCTCCACTGCCTGATTCAGCGCGGTTTCCAGATCCATATAGGTTCCGTCTTCCGCCTTCTGAACCAGATTCTTGGCGGTCTGGCTTAAAATTTCATTGGCGTACAGTATATTCACCGGACCGTTGGCCCCGGCGTAAGCCTCCATCCCTTTTTCGATCAGGGTCATAGCCAGAGTTCCGTTGTCTCCCAGTCCCCAGCAGGCGGAGGTAAAAAACATGCCTCCCGAAACCTGGGACATATATTTTTCAAAGAACTGGTAATTGATGGCAAACTGGTCTCCCGAGGCGCAGACCGCGCCTATGCTGCCTTTCTCTTTTTTCAGGTCCTGGCTGTACTCCGCTTCTTTCTTGCGTGTAATCTTTTCTCCCAGTACAAGGCAGGCTATTGTGTCCCCATCGCTCTCTGTATAAAGACCGCCGTGCCCTCTCCAGAACAGCCCGCGGAAATTTTTCTGATCCAGGGAACCCAGAATCTCTTTTAATTCCGTGACGGTGGTGTCATCTCCAAACTCTTCCGTCTGTGTCTCGGGAATCGCTTCTTTTATGGTGTCTCCGGGATTTTCATATCCCGCCTGTTCTGTCAGTTTCAGCCAGGACAGCATATCCACCACGCCGATCCGAAGATCCTGATCCTCTCCGCCGGCATAATAATCTTTAATAGGCGGAAGGTACACGCTGGTGGATCCGTCCCGCAGAAAGAAGGAGACAGAAAATCCCTCCCGGCACATGGCGCTGCCCTCGATGGTGCCCTGTTCTTCCAGGGTTTGGGCGTAAGCGTATACATCCTCCGCGGCCTGCGTCAGGATCTCTTCGTCATACTCAAAACTTTCTTCACCTTCCAGATAGGGCGCGATAATTTCATCCACCTGCTGATGGATCTCCATACAGAGCTCATACCGCTTTGCCGCTTCTCTTTGTATCCTTGCCGGCTCTCCCCACAGAAACTTCCACGACAGAAATCCCGCCCCGGCCGCCGCCAGCAAAACGACGGCGGCGATTACCGGCGCTTTTCTCCTTGAATGATTCTTTTGCTTCGCTGCCTGTGCCTTGGGAAGTTCCCTGCCGCAGCGGGGACAGAACTTTTCTTTTCCTTTCAGCGGGCATCCGCAGTAACCACAATACATAAATCCTCCTGACCGCTTTTCAGCTACTCTTTGATTACTCTTCCTGACGGATCTTCTTTTTTCTCTCTCTTTCCGATATCCCGGTATCTTCCGTAATGCCCGTAGTGTCCGTAACGGCTGTAGCTGCCATAGCGGCCATAGCCGTAGCCATAACGGCTTCCTCCGGCGCTCCGGTCGCAGTTGAAAACATATCCCAACATTTTAATTTTGCTCAGAGACAAGGACTGAATGCCCTCCCGGATTTTTCCTATCTTAGTATAGTCGTAACGGATCACATAGACGGCGGAATCCACGTATCTTGCCATCATGGCCGCGTCTGCCAGCAACTGAGCCGGCGCTGTATCCAAAAGCACTACGTCTGCCATAGAAGACAATTTCTGGATCACCGCCTTCATTTTTTCGCTGCCCAGCAGCGAGACGTTGGTTTCCGACTGACTCTCTCCCGGAAGAAGCAGCAGCTGCCCGTTTTCTACTTTTCTCTCCTTCAGAACATCCTTTATCTGAGCTTTTCCGTCCAGCACCGCCCCCAACCCCGGATCCCGCTGGGGCATACCAAAGAAAGCGGCCACCGACGGATTCCGCAGATCACAGTCCACCAGGACCACCCGTTTTCCATGCTTAGCCAGGGAAACCGCCAGATTGGCGGATACGGTTGTCTTTCCCTCTCCGGGGATCGAGCTGGTAACCATAATGGTCCTGCATTTTTTCTCCTCCAGTTCCCGGCTCACCCGGATTTCCAGGCGCTGCATGGCCTCCCGGTAAGCGCCCGGGATGCGCTCATTCAGCAGAGACACGCTGGTTTGGCGGTTCTTTTTATTTCTCTTTTTCTGTTTAATATAAGGAAGACTGCCCATATCCGGAAGATTTATATATTTTTTCAATTTCTCTTTGGAGCGGACAGTCTTTTTCAGGAACACGTAAAGGCAGAGGATCACCAGCCCCGCCAGAGCGCCCTGTACCGCCCCTCTCCGGTAGGAGCCCCGAACCACGATCTCCCTGCGGGTGTCGGAGGGCACGCCTGTCTCGTCCAGAATTTCCAGGCTGGTTTTTCCCAGAACAAATTCTGCCACTTCCGGATAACACTCGATCATCTTGTGCAGCACATCGTAGGCCATCTGCGCGTCATTGGAGGTCACGGACATGGTGAGAAGATTCGTCCCCTCCTCCGCCTGGGCTGAAACGCTGCCGGGAACATAGTCCATCCCCATCTCCCTGGCTACCACATCCTGCAGGACTCCGCTGGAGAGAATATAGGGAAAAATTTCCGCCATCTGCGTGGCAGTTCCGGAATATTCCCCTCCGGGGCCGGTGACCGCCATAGTCGCGGAGGCCACATACTGAGGTGTGTAAGTATAGGTGGTCCTAAAATACGACACGCCGGCTCCCAGCACAATCAGGGCCAGGATCAGAAGCCACAGCTTTTTCAGTCCGTGCAGGAAATCCTCAACTGCTTTTATAAGATCAATTTTTTCCGCTTCATCTATCTGTCTGCTGTCCGTCTGTTCTACTCTATCGCTCATCTTACTCCCTCTGATTTTCCCCGTACCGGCTGTAATTTCCGTATTTCCCGTACCTTCCATAGCCGTACCGGCCCATGGATGTACTGTTTTCAAATGTTTTCACACTGTTCAGCACAGCCCCCAGCACCCGGGTGCCTCCATTCCGGAAGGTATCCAGCGCGTCGTTGATATCCGCGGCATACATAAAATTCTGCCGCACCACCATCAGCACCTCATCCGCGTACCGCGCCAGGAGCTCCGCGTCGCCCAGAACCCCTGCCGGCGGCGTGTCAACAATGATATAGTCCACGATTTTCCTGGAAGCCCGGATCAGCCGGCCCATTTCCGGTTTCTGCAGAATCTCCGCGGAAGTTGAGTAGCAGTTTCTTCCGCCGATAAACAAAAGACCCGGAATCTCCCTGCCGATGGGCAGATCCTGCAGGTTTGCGCTGCCCCGGAGATATTCTCCCAGCTCGTTTTCTTCTTTTACCTGAACCCCCAGAATCAGAAACTGGGAGGGCCGCTTCAGATCTCCATCGATGAGCAGCACCTTTTTCCCTTTCTGGGCGAGGCTGATGGCCAGATTCGCCGCCACCGTAGACTTGCCCTCATTTTCAGAGACGCTGGTCACCAGAAGCACCTGGCTTTTGTGTTCCTCCATCCGGTACTCTACCCGGGCTGTCAGCTTTTTATAACTCTCCACAAAGGAAAAGCCCGCCAGGGGATTGGTCACCAGAAGCGCCGCGTTTTTCTTTTTCCTCAGCATATCTCCGGCCACTTTTGTTTTTCGCTCAAAAGAGATCGCTCCCAGACTTCTGGCATCCAGTTTTTCCTCGATCTCCCACTCTCCCTTCACCGTGTCCCTCATAATGGAACACATACCTGCAATCACCGCCAGGGCGGCAAAGGTGAACACAAAGGCCTTTTTGGAAATGCTCCTGGTATTCAGGGGCTGATCCGGCGAAAACGGGATTTCCGGCGCCTGGAGGATATGCATCACCGCGTCTCCGATGGAATAGTAGGCCACGCTGGAATAATTGTCGATAATCCCGTTGATAATATCAAAGGCTTCCCTGGGAGAGTCGGAAGACACGGTCAGCGTCAGCAGATTGGTATTTTCTATGAGCTGTGTGTGAATCTCGGCGTCAATCTCCTCTACGCCCAGTTTCTGGCAGAGAACCTCCTGCATGGCATGGCTTTCAATGATTTTCTGCAATGTCATAGCCATGGTATTGGCGGAACTCAGATCCGCGTAGGAGCCGGAGGAAGTTTTGGAAGAAACCGCGAAGGTAGCAGAAGTGGTATAAGAAGGCACATAGCGGATACTTGCCGCCGTGGCGGCCAGCATAGCCGCCGCCAGAGCTCCCAGCAGCAAAACCCACCAGTTCACCAGAATATCACGCAGCAGAATATAGGGTTCAATTCTCTTCGTTTCCAGCAGTCCCGTATACTGATTCTTGTCGCTCATCCTCTACTCCTCCACCACAACGGTCAGCGTCGTCACAGCTGTCACACCCTCCGCCGTGGTATAACTGTAATCCACCAGGTAAGCTCCCGGCGTGTTGTAATCGGTCCGATCCGTAATGGCTACGGAAGCAGGCGTAATCTCCCCGGAAAGTTCCTCGCTGCCGAAGATGAACTGTGCGCTTCCGTGCTGCAGCCCCGCCAGGAGGCTGTAAAGATCAAGGCCCTGCCCCAAAGAAGTGTATACAATATACTGGGACAGGACTGGATAATATTTTTCACTCTCCCCTTCATCCGAGGGATCTGTCACCGTCATCCGCACCGGCACCGCGGTCACGTCTCCGGCGCTGTTGCTGACCTGAACATTCACCGTGTAATCTCCGGCGCCGCTGACGTAGCCGTTTCCCTCTACATTTACCTGGACCGCGTTGGAAAGATCCCCGTCCAGGCAGTCCTGCGCCTGAAAAAGTTCCAGAAACTCCGAGGTATCCCAGGACTCCGCCTCGCTGAGGCTGAAGCGCAGAGGCGCGTTCAGAGTAATTCTGGGAGAGGTGTAATCCGTGTACACAAGCTCTCTGGACAGAGTGGCCGCATGGCCGGAACTGTCAAACACCGCGTAGTTCACGGTTCTTTTGCCCCGTTCCGTAAAATTGGACATGGACGCCACCCGGATTTCATCGGTGATATCGCCGTCCGCGTTGTCCTCCGCGTGGAGTCCCTGGAACAGCTCAGACTCCTCTGCCTCCACGCTGATGGAAATACTGTCCGTATCGCTGGTCAGCACCGGCGGAACCTGATCCGTATGCAGGCGGTTCTCTATCCGGTAACCGGCAAAGACTCCGGCGGAAAGCAGAAAAAAGATAATTACCGCGATTCTCAGTTTTCTCATATTTCTTTCTTATGCTCCTTATACCTGGTAATGATTCTGAAGTCCCGGAAAAGGGATCTGCCGAAAGCGGACCAGATCCAGGTTTCTGCAGATCCGTTCCGGATTCTCATCAAACAGCACCCGCAGATAGTCCGCGGGATATTCCTCCAGAAGCTCCTGCCAGACATCCCGCATCCAGGGGGTTCTGGCATAGGTGCCATGGGCGTCGCTGGCCACCGCGCTCACCAGATTGTGATCCAGCAGCTCATAGGCGGCGCGCTGGGCGGCACGCCCGAACCGTCCCGCGAAGCTTCCCTTATTAATCTGCACCCCGTACCCCTTTCGGTACCACTGGTATACAAGTCCCAGGTTCTCCTGGACAAATTCGTACCGTTCCGCGTGGGCGATCACCGGAACCACTCCCAGCTCCGCCACCTTTCCCAGGATCCATCCGGCAAATCCGGGATCCTCCTGAAAATCAAATTCCATCAGAAGATACCGGCTTCCGTTCAGGGTGATGATCTTCCTGTCTGCCAGCAGCTCCGGCAGATCCGGGGTAGAGAACACTTCCATCCCCGGCAGGAGCTGTACCGGAATATTCCGCCTTTTCAGAGCCTCCGCGGTCCGCTCAAACAGCTTCCAGTATTCATCTCCAAAATAATTATCATATACTTCCGGAATATTGCAGTGAGGGGTGGCGGCTATGACCGTGGTGCCGCTCTTTGCGGCCATCCGGGCCATTTCCACGGAATCCTCAAGATCCCGGGCCCCGTCGTCCACTCCCGGAAGAATATGCGCGTGTATATCCTTCATCTTATTTTCCTTTAATCCGGGCCGGGGAAACTTTCCTCCCGCCCATTCTGTTTTCCCTTCACTTCGCAGTGTAGTATAGCAATCCGTGGTGTCAAGAGGTCAAATTTTAATTTGACCTCAACATCATAGCATACTCCCCTGCAAAAATCACTATTTTATCTGTGAATTTTCTTCCGCCGAAAGGCGGAGAAAACACCGTACAGCCGGGAGGCCAGAGGACGCAGGGGCCGCATGCGGATCCATACGCGTCCGAAAAATTCCCACCAGAAATTTCCCGGCCGCAGAATTTTTCCCTTCCGTTTCACCTGCACAATCAGGGCAAAAATCTGCTCCCGCCTCAGAGGTCCCTCCACGCAGGTCTGGGCGTCTCCCAGCATATAATATTCTTCCCCCCGGATCTGATAGATCCGGTGCATGACATACTGCCCCGTATCCCGCTGATAGAACACCATATCTCCCCGCCGGAGAGCCCGGTCCGGTCTGGTAAAATAGATCCAGTCCCTCTCATGGCAGAGAAACGGCGACATACTGCTTCCGGCGATGCGCAGGGAAACCACTTTTCCCTCCTCCGCGATTCCCCGGAGGATCGAGACATATTCTCTTGTATCCACCACTCTTTCCTTCATGGCATCCTCTTTTTTCAAACCATTCTGTCAGAAATCCATGGCCATGCGGCTGGATTCCTCCTCGCTGAGTTCTGTTACCCGGGTTTCCATCACCCGGTATACCCTCTGGCACAGATTCAAAACGCTGGGCCGGTGGGTAGTGACAATACAGGTCTTGTTGGGATGCTGCTTCACAATGTTCCGCAGCACCGTGCGCTCCGTGGCCACATCCAGGGCCGAGGTAGCTTCATCCAGCAGCAGCACCGGAGAATTCCGCAGCACCGCCCGGGCAATGGCGATCCTCTGGGCCTGGCCCTCCGACAGGCCTCTGCCCCGCTCCCCCACGCTGCTGTGGATGGTGTCCGGCATCTTTTCTACAAAATCCCAGGCGCAGGCCACCTTCAGCGCCTCAATGATCTCCTCCTCTGTGGCGTCCTCCTTCACCATGCGCATGTTCTCGGCAATGGTGCCGGAAAGTATGGTATTTCCCTGGGGCACGTAGGCAAAGAGATGGCGGGTCTCCGCGTTCATCTCAATTTCCTTTCCGTTGGCGGCCCGCAGCTTGACTTCCCCGTTTTCCGGCCTTACCAGCCCCAGGATCAGGCGGATCATGGTGGTCTTTCCCTCCCCGGAGGGGCCTACCAGGGCCACAATCTCTCCGGGATTGGCCTCAAAGGCGGAATCGGTGATGACCCGGTTTCCCTCCACATAGGAAAAGTTTACCCCCTCCATGCGGATCTCAAATCCCCGGTCCGCGAACCGGTCCATCTCCCCGCTCTCCGGAATATGCACCTCCCGGGGAAGCTGCACCAGCTCCCGGATCCGGTGGGCGGATACGGAACTGTTCAGAAAAGACGGGATAATGGAAACCACGCTGCTGAAGGCGGAGGAGAGGTTGCTCCTCTGCTGCAGAAACAGGGTCATGGTTCCGTAGGTGATATCCCCGGTCCACAGCCGGAACAGGCAGTAGCCGAAGGCCGCGAACTGAACCACTGTGCCCAGAATGGACATAAAGATATTCGTCTTAATGGAGAACAGATTGTATTTCAGGCTGATATCCTTGAATTTCTTCTGCCACCAGCGCATCTTTTTGCTGTAGTGGGGAGCCACGCCAAAGGATTTGATGGTGTCAAAATTGTAGATGGTCTCCACCTCAAAGGTCATAAGATTACTGCTCATTTCCCGGACCTTTTTGCTGTAATCCCTCTGTTTTTTTATCATAAACCGGGACATCAGCAGCATCACCGGGGCGCTTCCCAGGGCGATCACCGCCATAATCCAGTCGTAATGGAGGATTACAAAAAAGGTGGCGATAAAATTGTATACCGCGATGACAATAGTGGGAAGCCAGCTGATGGCATTGCTGCTGACGGTTCCGATATCCCCGTTGAAGCGGTTCAGGATATCTCCGTTGGAGTAGTGGTTCAGGGCCAGCCAGTCCGCGTCCACGATCTTGTCGAAAATATCCGCCTGAATGTCATTGTTGATGTCAATGCTCATCTTGGCGGTGATCCTGCTGATGATACTGTTAAAGGTCAGGCTGAAAACAGTGCTTCCCACCATAATCGCCACCATAACCCACAGTCTGCTGGTGTCATAGCCGGTAATGATGTCGATCATGTATTTGCTGGCCACACTGCTGACCAGCCCCAGGGAAGTGCTGAAAATGCCCAGAAGCAGATAAAAAAGAATAGCCCCTTTGTAACGGAGGCTGTAGCTGAAGATCCATTTCCAGTCGTCTAAAATTTCCCGAAAGGTCCCGTCCTTCCACCGGGAAATCAGGATGTCCAGTGACTCAAAAGCGGGGTTTTTCGTTTCGTTCTGATTTTTTTCTTCCATATATAATATCGTTCCTCCGGAAAATCCTTAAGGGGCAGCGCAGGCCCCTGCCCGGATTCTTTCTGCCAACAGTATACCTTCCCTGCCCGGCATCGTCAAGCGTCCAGATTTTGCAAAATCTCCTCCAGACACGCCACTGCCCCCTGGGAAATGCTGCATGCCAGATGGATCACCGGCACCTGGCCGAGAAAATTCTCTATGAGATCCATGGTATGGATGTGATCCGCAGGATTCCATTTGTTAGCTGTAATCTGGGCGTACAGGAGAGGGAAGGCCTTTCCCGGCGTCATCCGCTCCCCCTGATTTTCTTTGGACTGGCTCAGCATGACCACGGCCCGGATGGGAAACGCTTCCTTATGGCAGACCTCAGAGGTGCCGCACACCGGCCAGCCCTGGGCATACCAGCGGCCGTTCCTTGTGCCCAGCAGAGCCCGGTCCCCGTTGACGGTCCGGGCTTTCCGATACTTTTCCCAGAGATTGGCCTGGGTCGTCTTTCCGGTTTCTGAGGGCGCGGAAAAAAGAATCGCCTCTCCCCGGTATTCCACATAAGCGCAGTGAAGCACCAGGTTGTCTTTTTTCACCAGCCGCCGCTCCAGGGCAAACAGGGAAGTATACACCGGGTCAATGTGCAGCTGGGCGGTCTCCGCCCTGTCCAGGGTGATTTCCGCCTGATTCTCCCCCGTCTCCCGGTAGCAGGCGTAAAAATTTTTCCGGCCCTTCACTCCGATCAGGCGGCTCTCTAAGGGGCCATTCTGAAACACTGCCAGATCCGGACGCCTGGCGATCACCGTTCCCGCAGGCTCCGGAAGGCTCTCCCCCATCCGCAGCCGGTATGTATATTCCGGCCGGCCGCTTCTCCCCTGAGAGTCATCTACCGTCCCTATCTTAAATTTCATAAAATTCTCCGGGGGCGCCGCCTCCGCCGGATACAGGATCCGAAACACAAAATCACCGATCTGAAATATCCCTTCCATTCTCCATCCTTTCCCGTTCTTTCCTCAGCAGCCGCAGGGATTCCTCCGCGTAGCGGCACATATATTCCGGCACCGCCTCGAAGCTTCCCGCCTCCAGCAGGGCGCTGGCGGCGCAGGTGCGGCAGAGATGCCGCGCCCGGCAGACGGAGCACTTAGAATTCAGCCGGATTTTACCGGTCTCCTCCACGATCCGCTTCCAGGCTTTCTCAAAGCCCAGCTCAAATACAGAAAACGCTGGTTTGTTTAAGATGACGCAGGGCCGCATCTCCCCCTGCCAGTTAATGGTAAAGGAACACCGTCCCGCCATGCAGGCCATCTGTACTGGCGCTTCCTTCCCCTGCTCCGGGCGGTCCGCCTGCTCCACCGCCTGAAGGACATACTGGGGAAACAGCTCCGGCCCCATCTCCCGCTTCAGGGCATGGATTCTGGCTTCGGCCGCTGCCTCCGGCTCCAGGCGGGACTGCGGGTCGTAGGGAAGGGACCGCTCCCTGACCGCAGGCAGCATGTAGGTGTCCACCCGCACCGGCACTCCCAGCTCCTGCTCCAGATCCAAGAGCCGGTCCAGATCCTTTTGGTTGGCCGGGGTAAGGCTTCCCCCCACCTTCACATCCACCCCCTGCTCCCGCAGAAGCCGGATGCCCCGAAGGGTCTTTGGGTACCCTCCGGGATAATGGCACAGGCGCTCATAGGCCCCGTCGTCCGCCCCATAGAGAGTAATGTTCACCCGCCGGGGCTTGTATTTTCCAAAAAAGGCCGCCAGATCCTCGTCTATGAGAGTGCCGTTGGTGTTGATGGTGAGGATCATCCCCATCTGCCGCAGACCCAGGTACACCTTTCTAAACTCCGGATACAGAAACGGCTCCCCTCCGGTGAGCAGAAGAAACAGTACGCCGGCCTCCTTCATCTGGCGGCCGACCTCAAGCCACTCCTCCGCAGTGCGCAGCCGCCCCTGCGCCTCCATCTCCCGGCGGCTCAGGCGGACATAGCACATGTCACAGTTCATATTGCAGAGGGGCAGCAGCTCAATGCTGCCGTTGGCCGGGGTGCGGGCGCGCTTGGCCCGGTCCAGAAGCATACGCTCCAGGGTGGTGGGGTTGTCCAAAAGTTCCATAGTTCCCTCCTTTTTGGGTTAACGCAAAATAGACCGGAAAATCCGGTCTATTGCAGTTGTTCGGTTATGTATTATGATTTCGCGGTTTCCCAAGAGTCCATATCAAGATTTGTGGTACAGTGGGTATTGTTGTTATATGGGCCTCTCCAAACAATGACATCTGTCGTTGTCGTTTCATAATGCCCGAAAGGCCAAAACCCCACATACTCTTCAGTGACATAATAGCCATTTAAAAATGCGTCATCGGAATCTGCCTCATGCTGTGTCCCGCAGGCATAATAACCGCTTAAATATTGATCTCCACCCCAGCCGGTCTGAAGTCCGGGCCTTCCATTTGTTTCAAGATATACAGTACCGCTTTTTCCGCCGCCGGCATCACATGTAAATTTATAGACAGTTCCACTGTCCCCGCACGCCGCCACATACTCATTAGCCTCAAATTTCTGTACCACCGTCTGGGGTCTGCACCAAACTCGCTTCATTGTTTCTCCTCCCTTAATAAACCATATCTCAGATATTCTCTGATAAAATCCTTTATGCCCTGCTCCATCTCACCTTCAGGGTCGGAATACTCTTTTCTTGCCTCAGCGATTGCCTCCTCCTGAGATCTGGGTTCCTGAAAAAATTTCCACAGGAAACTGCAGGTCTCGTTCAGGGAGATCACGCTGTTTTCAAATACTCCCGCTTCCCCGATGGGAACCAGCACAGTCTCGCCGGCCACTTCCCGCAGCAGAAAATCCGGGTTGACTTTAAAACGCCGGACACCTTCCGCTTTTGTTTCTTTCGAAGGATGCTCCAAAGATTCTAAACCGGAGAAGGTCTCTGGCGCATTCATGTTTCTCTCCACGATATGCCTCCTCATGGATTCACTTTTACACATCCTATTCTACACAATTTTTGAATCTTGTCAATACAGGATATTACAGATATTTCACCTTTTTTGTGATTCTCTCAGAAAGAGGAAAATCATTCCAGATTTACAGACGGTGCTGTCCGCTCGTGCCGGCACGGCGGACGTCCTCCGGGCGTATCGCGCAAAAAAGGAGCGCCCGCAGAGATGGGAATCTCTATACGGCACTCCTTTGTATTTCCCACAGGCACTATAAACACCGGCTCAGGAACGGTTGGGATGACCCTCTGCAGTGGCAAACACTCTACCCATATGATTCCATGTTCTTCCGTCCGCAGCTCGAGTGGTCCAGTAGATGACATCCCCAATCTGTACAGAAGAGACAGACCTCTGGCTCTTATAATTCTCATCCCAATAAATCGTACATGCCAGGTTTCCCAGGCCGTCTGTGCCTGTCTCGATCATCCTGTCCGCGATCCCATCATTGTTGTCATCAAAGATTACCTGATTGGAGGAATTTCCGCAGTGTGCGCTGCTATGGGTAACACCATTGTCGTAATCCCCCTGCCATTTTTCATAGTCGTTGGACCAGCTGACATCACAGCCTACGCCCCAGCAGGCCGCCACGTACTCATTGGCCTCAAATTTCTGTACTTCTGTTACCGGTTTTACCCAACTTTTCATTTTCATCAACCCTTCCTTCCATACGGTTCTTCCCTGCGGTCCGAACCTGCAAAACCTCTTTGCTGTCTATATTCTACTCCTCTGCGGGCGATATGGCAAGCGTCCGTCAGAATACGCTACTGGATGATCTTATATTTCTTCATGAGATCCACTCTCCGGCTGCCGATCTCCAGGCTTTCTCTGGCATTATTCCCTCCGGTTTTCCGGATCTCCTTCACATAGCTTCCCAGCCGCAGAATCCAGGCTGCCGGCAGCAGGAAGGGATACTGTTTCAGATATGTATATTTTCTCTCCATATATCTCCGGTCCGGGAACAGGGACTGGGCTATGGAAGCTCCGGCTTTCTTTCCCTTCCGGCTCTCGCTCACCGCCTGAAGGGTGATATTGCTGCTGTGCTTCCGGCTGAGGCTGGAATCTCCGAACACACCGCCTTCCAACAGGTCCTCCAGCAGATCCTCTCCGTCCGCCGCCAGGGAACTCCAGCTTTTGGGGAAACATGCCCTGACCGGATCAAAATCGAAATATCTTCTCCCGATATCAAACAGGGAGGCGGCAAAGACATCTCCCCGGATCTCTCTGCATTTCTCCAGCACATACTCCCAGTCAATCTCTTTTCCATAGGTATCCGCGAAAATCACGATATCGCAGACCTGACGGACGCCGAAGCCGCTGTGGAGAAAATGCTTGAAGGCGTGGAGAATCAGATACAGAAGATGATCGGTATGGCACATAGTATAAATCCCCACGCCGTGGATCTCTTCCCGGATTTTCCTCTGAAAAACATCTTTAAAATAATCATTCAGCTTCCCGTAGGCTTGTGACTCTGAGGGAAACAGTTCTTTGTGCAGTTCAATATGTAAGGCTCCCCCCGGCCGGAAGTAGGACACCTCTCCCTCCCCTTCCGGATCCTTCTGCGGCTCTGCCGGCATCAGGCCGTTCTCCTCAAAGACCCGGCCGCAGTCCCGGAACTGCTCCGCCGGGATCAGCACATCCTCATCCCCGGAAGCCCGGTAATCCGGTTCCCGGTAGAGATTTCTGCAGACAATCCCCTTTACCACCAGAGGCGTCAGCCCCCGGTCCAGCAGCCGGCGGTAGAGCTGCAGAAACTCCTCCGTCTTTCTGCTCTGAACCATTACCTGGCGGATCACCTGCGCCTTATAGGCCTTGGCCGTCTGGGGCGGACAGGCCGCGAAAGCCGGACACTGATAGACTGCTTCATAAATCATAGGCAGGATCTGATGATACCGGGCCAGGCGGAACAGCTCCTCCCACCGGGCGGCGTCCATCCCCTGATCCCACAATACTTTCTCCCCCTTCAGGAAGCACCTTATGGCTTCCAGAAGTTTCCCGCTTACCGTACTCTTTTCCATATGTACCCTTCTTTACCAAATCTGATCTGTTTTCTCGCAAGGCGTCTCATGCACGAGTCCGGACAGAATGTCCTCAATGGTATTTTATACTAGTATTGCTATATTTTTCCAGTACTTTCGTTCAAAAAAATACGGTTCCCGCCGGGATAATTCTTTTTTTACTCCGAAGCATTTGTATTGTAGCACTAAAAAAAGCGAATCGCCTCATACTTCAGTATGAGAAAATCCGCTTTTTTTGTGTATCGGAAACTTCCTGTTTATTCCACCGTCACGCTCTTGGCCAGATTCCTGGGTTTATCTACGTCCAGGCCCTTGGCCACGGATACGTAATATCCGATGAGCTGCAGGGGAATCACCGCCAGGGAGGCGGTAAAGTGAGTATCGGTTTTGGGAATGTAGGTGACAAAATCCGCCGTATCCTCGATACTGTAATTGCCGTAGGTGGTCAGCCCCATGAGATATCCGCCCCGGCTCTTGCACTCAACCAGATTGCTGACTGTTTTTTCGTAAAGCTCCTGCTGGGTCAGCACACCGATGACCAGAGTGCCGTCTTCAATAAGGGAAATGGTACCGTGCTTCAGCTCCCCGGCGGCGTAAGCCTCCGAATGGATGTAGCTGATCTCCTTCATTTTCAGGCTGCCCTCCAGGGAAATGGCGTAATCAATGCCCCGGCCGATGAAAAAGACATCGTGGGCTGCCGCCTGTTTAGCCGCGAACCACTGGAGCCGCTCTTTCTCCTCAATGATCCGGCGGATCTTTCCCGGCAGGGTCTCCATTTCACCGATCAGGCGCTGATATTCCTCCACCCCGATGGCCTCCCGGGCCATGGCTGTCTGAATCGCCAGGCCATAGCAGGCGATGAGCTGGGTGCTGTAGGCCTTGGTGGTGGCCACGGCGATCTCCGGACCTGCCAGGGTATAAAAGGCGTTGTCCGCCTCCCTGGCAATGGAGGAACCCACCACATTGACAATGGCCAGAGTCCGCAGCCCCGCCTCTTTTGCTCTGCGCAGGGCCGCCAGACTGTCGGCGGTCTCCCCGGACTGGCTGATGATGACCACCAGCCCCGCCGGATCCAGCTTCATATGCCGGTAGCGGAACTCCGAGGCCAGTTCCACCCGCACAGGAATCCCGGCCAGATCTTCCATGACGTACTGGGCCACTACGCCCACATGGTAGGCGGAGCCGCAGGCCACAATGTAAACCTGGCTGATTTCCCGCAGAATCTCCTGGGTAATGCCCGCCTCGGACAGATCAATGGCTCCGTCCTTTACCATGGAGTGAATGGTATCCTCCACCGCCTTGGGCTGCTCATGGATCTCCTTCATCATGAAATGCTCAAATCCCGCCTTCTCCGCGGCCTCGGCGTCCCACTGGATTTCTGTCCGCTCCTTCTGGATCTCCTCTCCGTCCAGATTGTAGAAGGTCACTTCACCCCTGCGTAGCCGTCCGATCTCCATATTGCCGATGTAATAGACATTCCTGGTGTATTTCAGGATGGCAGGCACATCCGAGGCCAGATAGGATTCCCCTTCCGTCACTCCGATGATCATGGGGCTGTCCTTGCGGGCCGCGTAAATCTCCTCCGGATAATCCTTAAAGAGCACTGCCAGGGCATAGGAACCCCGGATCCGCACCATGGCATGGTTCAGCGCGTCCACCGGCGTGCCCAGATACTTTTTGTAGTAATAATCGATGAGTTTTACCGCCACTTCCGTGTCCGTGGAAGAGTAAAACTGATAGCCCTTCCGCAGCAGTTTCTCCTTCAATTCCTGGTAATTCTCAATGATGCCGTTGTGAACCGCCACCACATTGCCGTCATCGCTGCAGTGGGGATGGGCGTTTTCCACGGAGGGCTCCCCGTGGGTAGCCCAGCGGGTATGGCCGATGCCGCAGCAGCCTTTCATGGCCTGGCCGCCGTTGGTCTTTTCCTCCAGCACCCGCAGCCGTCCTTTGGCCTTGACAATCTCTGTCTCCCCGTCTCCGTCCCGGACCGCCAGTCCGGCAGAATCATATCCCCGGTACTCCAGCTTCGCCAGCCCCTCCAGAAGAATGGGGGCCGCCTGCCGGTTTCCTGTGTAACCTACAATTCCGCACATATTATGTATACTCCTTTATCCTCTCTGAAATCCCCGGAGCAAAAAGCTCCTGTTTCTATCTATCTTACTGCAAAATACCGGGATTATGAAAAAAAATTTATTTTTCATGTCCCGGTGCTTCTGATGGTTCTATTATAGCGGATTTTGCGGGGGTTGCAAGAGGAATTTAGAAACTGCCGACAGGAGCCGCCCCATGGGATCTCTCCGCCGCAGCCGCTCCTGTCACTTTGTATCACTCGTTAAAATAATAGACAATATTCCGTACAATGTCTTCTGTTCCCAGCTCTCCGGATTTTGAGACAATCTGAATCGGATACTTTCCGCCAATCAGATCGCTGATCACCGTCCCCGGCTCGATTTCATGCAGAGGACGAACCCCCGCCGCTCTCATACTTTTGATAATCTCCATAAGGGTATCGCCTCCGAACACTGCCAGAATATCAATTTTTACTTTTTCTATAATTTTGCAGGCCATTTCCGCCAATCACTAAAACGCATAAAGAATACAATAGACGATAATTTCGTAAATGTTTTAGAAAAATCAATCGTTCCATCCACTTCATATTCATCTTTATAGATGATCTGACATCCAGCGTTACTCGTATCATAAATACAGAAGCTGTCGCTCTTTCGCATATCCACAACGGTATTCTGCATCTCTATACCCTTCAGAAAATCATTACGTACTTTTTCCCATCTCGCTTCAGACAGTCTGGTTGTTATAGAAAAACAGGTTGATATTGCGTCTCGAAATTCCCCTAGTCTATAACGTACTATATCCTCTTCATCATCTAATTTAATGGATATTTTTCTAGGATCCACTGCTCCCTCCATTTCCGCAAAAGTAAATCCCGGAAGCAGAAAGGTTGTATATTTGGATTTTACAATCCAAGCCGCCCCCATCTCATTTAAACAATTAGGGCTCTGATAATAACGATCTGACAGCATAAATAAGACATATAATTCTTCCTTTACGAAAAGTTCCCGCAAATACTCATAAATTTCTTTTCTACCTGGAATACCTGGTTCCGGAATGGATGAGCAAAAAATATCGTTTTCTGACATCCCTATGGAATAGAGCATTTCAACCATCGGCAGTATAAAGGGGCGGTCTTGTTGCGAATGACTAATAAACAGCTTCATACGATTTCTCCTTTCTTTTCGTGCTTTTCTCCAGGCAGTAGTCTTCCAATACGGAATTTCTGCTCTCATTTCTTGCGTACCTGATAAATTTTCCGGCTTCTGTTGCAACAGATGAAAGTCGACTCTCTACGAAAGTATTATTCCTTCATTAAAAATGTTTTCAATGTTTCGAAAGTCTTTATCTGCGTTTGTTTTAACATTATTTTTTGAAAAGTAATCCCTTCTGTATATACATCTTCGCATGGAGCTGATGGCATGGAATAATTTCTATACACAAAAGTCTTTGCCAGCGCCAGATCAATTCCAGGCACTGATCTGTTGTACATAATCCTACATATGGTGAACTCTGTATCCAACAGAGTCTGGAGCTATATAATATATGTACACAGGCTACCGGTAGCTTTTATTAAAGCGGCCACTTACATGGTTTTCTTTTCTATGCGCATCTCTTTGCTCAGATGGATTTCTAAATCATATTGATCTGTTTTGAATTAAACATAAAGTCTGAAGCTTTAACTTTCTTAATAAATTTCTTCGTTTTTCACTCATATCATCAAAATCCGTCTTGAAACTTGTAAGGACACCGATTTCTTCGGAAGATAATTCTGAACATGGATGGCTCTTTAAAAAAGTATAAATTGTGGCAATATCAAATGCTCTGAAATAGTATTTTTTCCTTTCTTTTGCATTCATTGAATATTCCGTTCGCATAATGCAGTCTTTTCGGAGTTTCGGTGCAGGGTATCCGGAAATCCAGTGCAATGATTCCGGCTGCCGGTGCATCCCTCTATAATGGTCTTATGCACGAGCTGATCGTGTAAATACATTATGGAGGTCGATAATTATGGTTGATTATCGAGAGATCATCCGGCTCAAGTCAACAAAGCCGGAAATGAGCAACACGATGATTGCTTCCAGTGTCGGCAGTTCAAGGAATACTGTCTCTGAAGTCTGGAAGCTTGTCCAGGAGAAGGGGCTGTCCTGGCCGGTCCCGGCCGCCCTTACCAACAGGGATCTGGAACAGATTCTATATCCTGAACGCACTCGCAGAGAAGGGCGGCTTATGCCGGATTATGAATACGTTTATAATGAACTCGCGAAGCCCAACGTGACCCTCACGCTCCTGTGGGCAGAGTACTGCGCGAAATGCGAGGCTGCCGGGGCGATCCCCTATCAGCAGTGGCTGCCCGTGTGAGGAAGGGGCGCTGCCTCTTGCCCTGCTGCGCCAGGACTATCCTGCCGCGCTGGAAGGAGGCCGCCAGTGAAGATCAAGATCATTGATTTCGGACTGCCGGAGAACCACCGTCCCCTCCGCTCCCACGCCAATGACGCCGGGGCGGATGTCTATATGCCATTTGACTGTACTCTGGAGCCTGGCGGGATTGCAAAAATCCCGCTGGGTTTTGGCCTGGAGGTGCCGGACGGTTATGCCGCCTATGTATTCCCCAGGAGCAGCCTGGCGGCAAAAGGGGTGGTCTGCGTGTGGATTCCGGCTACCGGGGCGAGATCCACGCCATTGTAAGCAATGTAGGAAATGAGTCCCGGACGCTTCCGAAAGATTCCCGGATCGGGCAGCTTATCATCATGCCTGTGGTGATTGCGGATTTCGTGAATGACCTGGGCGGGCAACGCGGTGCGGGCGCTTTTGGCAGCACGGGGAAATAATATCATCCTTTGTTTTGCTATGACGTATAAAGAGGTCTTTTCTTGGGAACCCTTTAGGATAAGGGACAGGTCTATTGCTTTTTTGTCCCGAATAATATATAATAAACGGGACAAAAGGAGGCGATACGCATGGCAAATGGTTATGCGAAAGAGATTCAAAACCGCATTGGTGCGGCTCCTGACGGCACGATTTTTATTGTTTCCGATTTTGCGGATGTAGCGGACAGCGAGACCATACGCAGGAACCTGAACCGGCTTGTGCAGGCTGGGACGCTCCGGCGTATTTTGAAAGGCGTTTTTGAAAAGCCGAAATACAGCAAGCTCCTTGGGGAATATGTGGCGGCGGACCCGGATGCGGTTGCCAAAGCACTGGCGAGATGCTATCATTGGACGATCGCTCCCTGTGGAGATACCGCATTAAATATGCTGGGGCTGTCTACCCAGGTAACGGCAGTATGGTCCTATATCAGCGACGGGCCATATAAAACCTATGCATGGGATAAGACAAAGATTGAATTTAAGCACCGGACCAACAAAGAGGTCACGGGCCTGTCGCCTATGACGATCCTGGTGATCCAGGCGTTAAAGACCTTGGGTAAAGAACATGTGGACGAAAAGACCATACGGGTGCTTTCCCGCAGGCTGAATGAAGATGAAAAGGCGGCGCTCCTTGCAGAAGGAGCCGAAGCGACGGATTGGATTTACACTGTGATTAAAGAGATCTGCAAAGGAGAAAGAGAAAATGATTGAGATTGCCAGACTTCCGGCTGATGACCGGCGGGAGCTGTTTCATAACACCGCAGCAAAAACCGGCCTTCACGATGCCATTGTGGAAAAGGATTTTTGGGTATGCCTGACGCTGGATTACCTGTTCCACCGCTCCCCATGGAAAGAGGCGGTCACATTTAAGGGCGGGACCAGCTTATCCAAAGGGTATCACCTTATCAGCCGGTTTTCCGAGGACATTGATCTGATTCTGGATTGGCGTGTCCTGGGGTATGGGATCAATGAACCCTGGGAAAAACGCTCAAACACCAAGCAGGATGCCTTCAATAAAGAGGCGAACCAAAAGGCCGAGGTTTTCCTGGCAGAAACTTTCTGCCCGCAGGTCCAGGAAGGGCTTTCTGATGAATTGGGACTTCCGGCCAATCTTTACATAGATGAGGAAGATAAACAGACGGTAATCTTTGCTTATCCAAACCTGTTTACCGATGCCTCTACCTTACAGGTGATTCGGCTGGAGATTGGGGCGCTGGCTGCTTGGACACCGGCAGAACTGGTGGATATTGTGCCGTATGCCGCGGAGCAGTACCCACAGTTATTCAAGCAGAAAGAAGTTTCTGTCCTGACGGTGGCGCCGGAGCGGACTTTTTGGGAAAAAGCTACGATCCTTCACCATGAGGCCAACCGGCCTGAACATCTTTCTATGCCCCAGCGGTATTCCCGTCATTATTATGACCTTTACTGCATGGCAAAATCGCCTGTAAAAGAAAAAGCATTTGCGCGGCTGGACCTGCTGCAGAAAGTGGTCGATTTCAAGATGAAGTTTTATCCGCGGGCCTGGGCGCGCTACCCGGAGGCTGTTCCGGCCACCTTAAAGCTGCTTCCTCCGAATTACCGCCTGGGTGCGCTACTGGAGGACTACACTGCCATGCGGAATATGCTCTATGGGGAGATTCCGTCTTTTGATACCATGATGGAAGCCGTCGGAGAATTGGAGAAGGAAATCCACGCATTATAGATGAATTCCTTCTCACTCCGATGACGAATGAGCAGGCGAACGACCTGCTCGAGGTCATTGAGCCACGGGATGAACGCGGTTCCATCATCTTCTGCACCCAGTTTGAACCGGACGGCTGGCATGAACGGATCGGGTCACCGGAGTATGAGACCCTTTGTGACGCTGTCATTGACAGGATCCGTCCCAATGCGTATGAGGTCCTGATCGAGGGGGCTGTGTCCATGCGGGAACGCCATGGCGTGAAATCCCCCGGAACCGGAGAGGCAGGTGACGGCGATGCTGTATGACGGTTACAACACATGGGATGAATGCCCGGAAGCAGATGACTGCGAGCTGATCCGCTCCTTCCTGGAACTGGTGGACGCAATGGTCCGGGATATCCAGCACCTCAAGGCTGAGGCGATGCGGGCGAGATACCGGTTTGCCATGGAAGTTGACCCGGAGTATAAGCGGATCACAACAGTTGATATCCTCTCAGATCTGGATATGCCGCATTATGACAGTCTGGCGTATCAGGAATTTTCCCGGATCTGCTATGATGGGGGAGACCCCATGGCCTTTAAGGAGTTCACAGACTCCATGGTGCAGCTCGCGAAGGGGATCGATGACGGCCGGTATTAAGTTGAAAAGGTACCATTATGATTAACTGCATTCCCTTCCGGAAAGCCTGCACTGGTTTCCCGGAAGGGGTGCACCTGATCAGCGAAAAGTGTGCACTTTGCAAACGGAATATTCAGTCATTTCAACTAAGCCCTTCTGTGATCCTGCAATATAGTCCCTGCCAGCCTGGCCTCCCACTCGCCCAGCCATTCAAATTTCTCCTGATCTATTTCTCCCTGCAGAGTCCGTATATAAATCTGATCCAGCAGGTTCTGCTGGATCCGCGCAATCTCACCTACCCGTTGAAGCGTACCCTTCTTTTCTATTTCATATGTTTCCATTAATTCCAGCAGATACTGCAGCAGCCGCTTTCTCTGTTTTAAATACTGGATGTCATATGCCAGAGGAAGTTTCCATAAATAAGGGAGCTGTCCTTTCAGATAGTCCTTACAGCATCGAATTGCCTCGGAGCCCTCCCCGCTGTTTTCTGCATGAGAAAGATTGGAAAATGCCTGTTTAGATGCGGCCTTTACAATCTTCTCTATGGAAAATTGTCGTCTTTTCTGAAAATGACGGAGGGTGATTTTTCCCCCAGCCTCCGGCACCTCCGCTACAGACAGGCAGCCCGCCAGCTCTCGGTCATCCATACGCTGTCCCGCAAATCCCTCTGAATCTATGCAGAGGATCTCCTTTTCTGACCAGTATTTCAGGACAATATAATGATCCATTCGTCTCTGCATCGATGACAGAGGATTATACGACAAATATCCCATATCTACCGGCCCGATGACCACCGCGTGGTTCTGATTGACCCAGCGGCGTGCCGTCTCTGCGGCTTCCTCTGGAACCGCGCAGTCCTTTCTTCGCATATCGTATCCCCAAAGAAATGCCGCATGGTCTATTCCTATATTGGGATCTGCGTAAGTGGTCAGGAGGCGGTCAAAATGGCCGTTTTCTTCATGTCTGATCCCAAAAGGAGTCCCTGTAGAAATTTCAAAAAGCTGCAGATCTATGTCAGGATCCCGCATAGCATTGAGACAGGCATAGCTGCCGCAGCATATTTTATTTCCATAAAATTTCACCTGCATTCCTCCAAAGCCGCTTTTTGCAGAAATTTCCGATCAATTTTCCCATGTCTGTTTTTGGGAAGCTCCGTCTTCCGGAACCGGATTTCACTATTGTTCAGATAAGAAGGCAGTTCTTTCATGGCCTTTCGCACCGCGTCCCTGGCTGCTTCATTGTTAATGCTTACAAACACCACTGCCCGTTCCCCGGTAAATTCATCCGGAACACCCGTTACTGCCGCTTCCCGCACTCCCGGCACAGTTCGGATCCTGTTTTCAATCTGCGCGGTACTGACCCGATAGCCGCGGATCTTCAGTATCCCGTTTTTCCGTCCGACAAAATAAAGAAAACCTTCCGTATCTATCCGAAACAGATCCCCTGTATGCAGACAACGCTGTCCCGAATGCAAATCCCGAAAAAACTTTCCGCTTTCAGAATCCGGTATATTCCAATATGCCATTACATTCGGGCCTTCTACCGTCAGCTCTCCCACGCCTGTGACCGGATCCGCATCCTGCAGCCAGACTCGGACATTTTCCAGAGGAAGCCCGCAGGATCCGGCCAAAACCTTATCTTCCCGATCCGGCGGCATTACAGATACTCTCTTACATTCCGTCAGTCCATACATCGGAATGATTTCTGTGTCCGGAAGCAATTTTTTCAGTTCGCAAATCAGGGATACCGGAAGAACTTCCCCGGTAAAAGAAATGTATCGCAGAGGAAACTCTCTTCCCCTCCGAAACATTCCGGCGCGAACCATAAGGTTTGCCGCGGAAGGCAGCATAGGAAGAGCCGTGATTTTCCAACGAGTAATCAGATACGGCAAATGCTGCAGAGCCGTATCTGCTTCCAGGTACAGAAATGTTTCATTTAAAAGAGCCAGGAAAATCTGATAAAGTCCGTAATCAAAAGAGAGCGGAAGAAAACATAAAATTTTGTCCGCAGGACCGTTTCTCAATCGTTTATTAATTGCTTCGCTGCAAAATAATATCTGATTCTGGGTAGCGATGACGCCCTTGGGAAACCCTTCTGTGCCGGATGTATAAATCAGGCATGCATTTTCCTCCCCGGAAATGCGCTGCCTTTCTGCCTGCGGTACTTCTGAAGGCTCTGTTTTTTCCCTTCCGTTCAGAATCAGACACGGGCCGCAGTCCTGCAGGATTTTTTCTCTTGTTTTCTCATCCGTCTGTCTGTTTAAGGGTACAAAAATAAATCCCCCGGCAAGACAGCCCAGAAGTGCAAAAAGCGTACGCGCGGGTGTGGTTTCTTCCACAAGCACCCTGTCGCCTTTTTTCAGCCCTTTCTGCAAAAAATACCTGTAATAACCCATAGCCTGATCATGCAGCTGCCGGTAAGAATATTGTCCCGTGCCGTCCGTCAGAATGGTTCCCGACCGCTCTAAATGTTTCTCAATCAAACGATGATACAGCATGTTTTAACTTTCCCGTTTCATTTCCATTAGAATGTTCCTGTTTTTCAGTCGTTTTGCTTTTTCCACAATATGAATCAGACCTTCTGCATTCTGCGGAGCCGAGCGGACTCCGAGGCGTTTCAGAGCGGACGCTATGCAGAACATAACGGACGCCCTAAAACGCTCAAAAAAGTTGCTTAACTTCTTGGCTGGATCACTACTGTGTAATGCTTCGTCGCCCGCTTGAGTATCGCATTGGCAGATACTTCATCGTTCAAGATCATCGAAGCCCAGCTGTTTGGCTCTCTTTGAGAGCACACGATTGTGCACCTTGATAATTCACTGCGTTTTTCCATGACTTCAAAGAGGACTTTGATTTCACGCTCATCGGTTATGGTATGAAGCAGGAAGTCATCCAGGATCAACAGATCCAGGTTCAGGTAAGAGCGAACCTTCTTCTGATATTTGGTGTAGTCTGCCTGCTTCAGGGCCACCATCGTTTCAAGGAATTCTTCACAATGATGGTACATTGCCCGGTAATTCAGGCAGGCCTGTATTCCAAGCGCTTTTGCCAGATACGATTTCCCACTGTCTGACGGGCCAAGAATGCATACATTCAAGCCTTCCCTGATGAAATCAAGTGACGACAGGGTTGAATTGATATCCGCCGGAAGATAGATCCGTTCAGAGGAATCCTTACATTGATCCAATGACTGCGGACTGCCAGCCAGATGAGCCCGTTTCAGACGGTTCTGGAACCGTTGGGACGTTTTGGCTTGATATTCCGGTTCGACCACCTGTTCCAGCAATGAGACGCCATCCAGATGATCAAAGCTTCCGGAGCGATACAGTGAGTCAAGTGCAGAAGCCATGTTGGAGAGTTTCAATTCATTGAGCTCGTCTACAAGCTCATTAATACGGTCAAGCTTCTTCATCGCGCACCTCCCCGGCCAGTTTGCTGCTCTTCTTGAGAAGGTGCTCTATGTCGCCTGCATGCGGGCTCATAACAAAGGCACCTTTGTTCCGTTCTTCGTTGAGCTTCGTATTGAAACCGGCAGTCCCGATCTCTTCTGCGACAGCCGCGATTGAGTTCTTGATGAAGGAATACGAGATATGGTTCGTTTCGATTGCCAGCCTGCAGCAGTCCTCCAGAGCAAGCTTACTATACTTCTTCGTATAATTCAGAATACCAAGGCAGAGCCGATAGGTCTGGACTTCATGCTCCCGGCTTTTCAGGATGTGCTCGATGACTTTTACGGTGTTAGGGCCTACAGTCATTGCTTTACGGGTAAAGTAAGCTGCATTCCATTCTGACATCTGTTTATAACTCTCAGGAAGATGAGATGGATCCGTCAGCCATTCTCCACGACGCGTTGCCCTGCGCCACCTGACGATCAGCTCGCCTTTCATGGAGTAGATGTTGACTGTCGATGCTGTTGCTGCGACCATAACGCTTTTATGCAGATATGCCTTGTCTACGCTATAATAAGCATTGTCGAATCGGATGTGGAAATCGCCAGACACTTTTGCTGTCCTTCTCTCCATGTACTCGTAATGCACGGAGGGAAGCGGCAGCAATTCCGGTCTTTCCTGAATCCACCGATCGTACCTGCTGTAGTCCTTCTTTTTGAAGTTTTCATGGTTCAATGCATCCAGTTTTGACCAAAGATCCCTGTTGAACTGTTCCAGAGAGAAGTAGCGGTTATCTTCCAGATCATGGAAGAATCCTTTCTCCAGGATGCCCACAGCGTTTTCTACACTGCTTTTCCATTTGGGCTTGCGGACTTTTGCCGGAAGAATGACGGTATGGTTATGATTGCAATTTGCGCCGAGCAGCGGCCACTGGTGCGTTTGCCAGCGGCCACTCGGCG
>ERZ1090863.357-NODE-357-length-26876-cov-27.280937_pt1 | contig 26876 bp, 38 predicted proteins | sample MGYA00478480_ERZ1090863 | MGnify/ENA primary metagenome ERZ1090863 (study PRJEB33644, sample SAMEA5815746) | chicken gut metagenome | biome: Chicken; feature: Gastrointestinal Tract; material: Caecum | place: Ireland | collected 2019-01-01 | study: A study of the...
CGATGTTAGACGAAAAAGACCTGCAGGCCATCGCCCAACTGATGGCCCAGCAGAAACAGGAAATCATTGGCGAGCTGGACATCAAGCTGGCCAGCCAGAAGAAAGAAATCATAGGTGAAGTTTCTACCCTGATGGAGTCGTACTTCGAGCCGAAGTTCAACCTTCTGGCCGACGGCCTCGCCGCCGTGAACGAGAAGCTTAAGGCCCTCCCTGATCCGGACCTGATGGACAAGGTGCAGGAGGAGCTGGATCTGCACCACCAGCTCCTGAAACTCCACACCAAAGAGATCAATGCTCTGAAGAAGGCGCAGTAAAAAAGCCGCCCCTGGCGGGCGGCTTTTCCATAGCGGTTCGACCGAACAAATGTTTTATTTTCTGGAGGCACCATCATGAAACTACCGGAGCCGCGCAAGCTTCCGTCAGGAAATTATTTCATTCAGCTGCGGCTGGGTGGCGAGAGCATTCCTGTTACAGAGCCAAACCGGGCGGCCTGTATCCGGGAGGCCCGGGCAATCAAAGCCGAATACCTGGCGGGCAAACGGGCCAAAGCCGCTCCGGAGGCTCCCACCCTGACGGAGGCCATCGACGCCTATATCGAGGAGCGCAGCAACACCCTTTCCCCTTTGACGATCCGAGGCTACCGAACCATCCAGAAGCATCGCTTCAAGACCACCATGCCCCGGCGTTTGGATCAAATCGTTGATGAGGAGTGGCAGGGCATCGTCAACATGGAGGCTGCCCTATGCGCCCCTAAGACCCTCAAGACGGCCTTTGCCTTTGTTCGCGGTGTCGTAGAACACACCACCGGCCGGAAGCTGCCTAAGGTCTCTCTGGCGGCTCCTGTGCCCAAAGAGAGGCCCTTTCTCACGCCGGATGAGATCCGGGTATTTGTCTCCGCTGTCAAGGATACCCGCTATGCCGTTCCGGCGCTGTTGGCTCTCTCCTCCTTGCGGATCTCCGAGATCCAGGCCCTCCGGTGGGAGAACATTCCGGCAAATCCTAAGTTTATCCGGGTACAGGGCGCCGTGGTGCTCAATGAGGACAACAAATACCAGCGCAAGGTGCAAAACAAAAATACCACCTCCACCCGCAACGTGCCGGTGATGATCCCGGAGCTGACGGCGGCCATCCAACGGGACCGGAAGTCAGTCGGACCCGTCTTGGACATCTCACAGAACAGTCTCCGCGGCGCCGTGAAGAAGATCTGCCGGGAAAACAATTTACCGGACGTGGGCGTCCATGGCCTGCGGCACAGCTTTGCCTCCCTGGCCTATCATCTGCAGGTACCGGAACGCATTGCAATGGAGATTGGCGGCTGGGCCGATGCCACTACCATGCACAAAATCTACACCCATATCGCCCAGGCGGATATCCAGCGATATCAGACCGCGATGACAGATTTTTACCAGGGCAAAAAGGATTAGCAAACACGTTAGCATTTAGCAGCTCTTTATCCACTCACATTGCGCCAAACTAGAACATTTGTTTTAGTTGGTGAAATGCATCTGGACATTGGCAAACCGTTGAAAATAAAGAAAAACCTCGGAACCATTGCAGTTCCGAGGTTTTCTCATTTGGCAGCGGGTGAAGGATTCGAACACCCGGAAAAATCTGTTAAACCATTGCAGTGCAACGGTAATTCACAGCCGTTAGCAAATTTGTTAGCATTCCCAACATTACTAAGGTGTCCGCTTATTGCGTCACATACTTCCCCATCTTGATCAGCAGCAACCGGACCGTGTTGGCTGTGTAGTCCAGCGCCTTCCACCGGGCGGGGCTGTTGATCAGCCCCGCGGCCGCCAGCGCATCCACAGCGGCCGCCAGCTCCGGGTCTGTGTCCTGGGACCCCTGACCGCCGCAGAGGGCCAGGAAGGCCTCCCAGGCGCCCGCTGTGGCCCGGATGGTCTTGGGGCAGTCCTTCCCGTTCCAGCGGTTGTGCTGCACCACGTTCGCCAGTGGGATGTCGTGCTTGGCCATCAGCAGCCGCACCAGCGCCGCCGCGTTGGCCTTGGCCTGCTCAAAATTCCCGCCGGCATCCACGCAGATCTCGATGCCGATGCTGGTGGCGTTGCCCGGGCCGCTGCCGCCGTCCCCAGCGTGGAAGGCCCGCTCATTGTCTGGCAGGTGCTGGTAGATGCTGTGGTCGTCCACCGTGTAGTGCCAGCTCACGAGAGCCGCCTGGGCGGCGCTGCCCCGCAGATATGCCGCGTGGGCTGCCGCGTCGGCGCCCTTGGCAAAGTTCCCGGTCTCGTGGATGGTGATGTACGCATCCGGATTGCTTCCGCCCGGCCGGTTGACGGCTCCGGAAGGCAGGATGTCCTGGATGATCTGCAGCCCGGTGTCGGTCACCAGGCCCTCGTCGGCGGCCTCCACGGGCCGCAGGTAGTCCATGGACACCCAGCCCCGGTCCGTCTGCCCCCAGCCATCCTGGACGGCCTGGATGGCCACCACGGTGCCGCAGGCATAGCCTCCCAGCTTGTCAAAGGATGTGCCCGGCCCCTTGCGGATATTGAGGCCGCTCTGAGCTGTCACCACATACTGCCCGCCGGTGGTGTCAGATTCGGACACATCCGCAGCCAAGTGGACCACGATATAGTAAGGGATCACTCGGTCCGCGTCACAAACAAAGCCATTGCCCGCCCGGTCCTGGTAGCACACAGACCCGCCGCCGTCCAGCATCACCGCGCTGTCCCAGCCGGCGGCCGCCAGCACGTCCCGCAGTTCCTCTGGGGTGTAGGCCGTCTGGGTAACGATGTAGGCAAACCGTCCCTCCTTGGCCCCGATGGCCTGCCGCGGCCGTCTGCCGCCCATATCCGGCTGGTAGTGGGGCGCTGCCAGCGGCTCCCCCTCCACGATGAGGGCCACGCACTCCACATAGTTGTCCGCCTCACAGGGCAGTCGCTCCATAGCATAGTCCTGTGCGTCGGCGCCCCATGCCATGCCCCAAACGGTATAGTCCGGGGCTCCATAAACTATGCCATCTCCCTTCAGGTGGCAGCAGGCGGACAGGTCGCTGAGGAAGATCGGCCCGCCGAACACAAAGCTGCCGCCCGTCTCCTGCAGGATCTTGTCCAGTTCCGTCTCCCGGTACCGCTTGATGTTGTTGTAGATCTGCACCCGCCGGAGCTGTGCCAGCGGGTAGGTTGCCGCAAACTGCATAATTGCCTCCTCATCAAGATGGCGGCAGGCAGGAGATAACCCCGCCTGCCGCTCCATATTATGCCTGCTTTTCCTCGTCTTGAACCGCTGCCTGCTCCGGCAGGACAATCGCTCCACTCTGCAGTTCAGCAATGCCCTCTGCCTGGGAGCTCCGCTTCTCCGCCTGTGTGCCGAAGTAGAAGGCGATCACCACAGTGAACACAGTCAAGAACTGATCTGTGGTCACGTGGCCGGTGACGGCCAGATAAGCAAAGACGCATGTGAGCACAATCGTCACAATGCTCTTGACTGCCAGCAGGTTGGCTGCCCGCTTTTTCAGCAGTTCCATCTCAGTCCTCCTCCGTCAGCACATCGCCCCGCAGGCGGTATTTCCGCCCGGCAATGTACACATAGGCAGTTTCCTGCCCCATGTCCACGTCCACAGTGCGGCCGTTCACCACATGAACCTTTTCCAGGCAGCCAACGCCGTGATCCATCAGGCCCCAGCCGTTGGCCTCGTCCGGCGTTTCCCCTGCCCGGGTCTCCAGCAGTTCCTGGGCGGAGAACAGATTGCGGGCGGGGTCCAGGGTGAGCCCGCAGCCCAGCTCCTTCAGCGCCTGATTGGTCTCGTCCAGGGGCTTGTCCCCTCTGGTGTAGTCATGCAGGATTTCCTCAAGGTTTTTCATGGTATGTATCTCCTTTCAATTTCCGGGACATTCCCCGGTTGATTACAAGTTGTTGACTGCCAATACGAGCAAAGCAATGACCAGTGCGGTCCCAAGGGACGTGGCAACGCCTACGATCACTTTGTCCTTGATGTCGCGTAGCCGCCTGCCGGGCTGCTCCTGAATCTCGTCCAGGCGCTCCACCAGAGCGTCCAGTTTTCCTATCAGTTTGTTCATTGTGTCCACCAGTGTCTTAATCTGCTCCGTCTGCAGGACGTTGTCTCGCTCCAGTTTTCCAAGGCGGTCAAAAATCTCTGCGTGGGTATCGTGCGCTCGGTCCAGTTCCCTCTGCAGGCTCTGGACCCGGGCGTCGCAGACACACTCCCGCTCCGGGTTCTGTGCGCATTGAGCCATTGGAATCACCCCCCTAAATTACCCGATATCGGGGCCTTTCGCCGCCGGCCACGGCGTAGCGCATCCAGTCAAACACTGGGATAAACACCAGGCACAGTCCCCACCAGATGGCTGCAAACTGCGGGCAGATCTGGCCCCAGAGATTACCCCAGAGGTCAGAATAATCCCACACGCCCAGCCCTAGCCAGACGTTGAGGATCAGCCCGGCAATCAGCTCCGTCGCCGTCACCAGGACTGCGCACCCTGCCGCCTGCATCCACAGGGGCACATCCCAGGGCATCTCCGCCCCGGCTCGCTCGATGGGAATGCAGAGGATGGCCGCCAGCACCAGCATGGTCCAGCTGATCCGCTCCGGCTCTCCCCGCGCAGTTTTATAGGCCACCTCCAACAGGAAGTACGCCGCGCCGCCCCAGGTCCACATCAGCACGGACAGCACCCAACGCCCCGCCCGGCTCATGCGGCCGCCCCCACGCTGTCGTAGTCCACCACAATGGCTTCTAGGGCCTCCATGTTCTCTGCGTCTCGCATCGCCACTTCCTGGGTCTGCTGGTACGTCACAAGGGCTGTGACGCGGGCGTCAATGGCAAAGGCCAAGGCGCTCAGCTCCTCCAGTGTCCACGCTTTGCACACCTCTCCAGTGGAGTTCCAGGTCAGGGTGTACGGTGTGGATGTCTGCTGGGCCATGGAGGCCGCCATAAGCTTGCTGGTAAGCTGTTGCTGCTTTTCAGCGGTGATAGCGTAATACTCACCGTCTGTCCATTGCAGCGGATGGGCTTCCAGGTAATCCGCCAGATCCGCCTTGGACTTTGCGATCCTAGCCTCTTTGGCAACCTCCAGATCTTCTGATGGGCTGGGGGCCGGGTGTGCCGTATTCCAGGTATTAAGCGCCTCCTGGTTCACGGTGTATCCAGTCATGACATTTTCCTCAAATGTTGGGAAGATAAAACCCTTTGCCTCATAAAAAGCGGCTAGGTCCAGCTCATCCGGAACCATGGCGCAGCCATCCGGCAGTGCAGATAAGGACCCCTCCTGGATCATATAGCTCCCGCCAGGGGAAGGACTCGTGTGTATAATTCTCATACGCATACCTCCTGATTCATTAAAAAAATAGAGAGAAGGATTGATTATGTATTTGGGCTATGTCAGAGTCAGCACCGGGAAGCAGACGGTCGAAAACCAAATGTTCGCCATCGAGGATTTTTGCGCCCACCAAAACCCGCCGATCCACATTGATGACTGGATCATCGAGACCGCAAGCGGGATGAAGCACTTCGACAAGCGAAAACTCGGCAAGCAGCTCCAAAGCGTCACAAGCGACGACACCATCATCTCCACCGAGATCACCCGTCTGGGCCGGAGCCTCCTTATGATCTTCTCGATTATGGCGTACTGCCTGGGCAAGGGATGTGGGATCTGGACGATCAAAGAGGGATGGCGCCTGGGAGATAACCTCACCAGCAAAGTCCTCGCGTTTGCGTTCGGGCTTGCCGCTGAGATTGAGCGGGCTCTGATCTCGGAGAGGACGAGGGACGCCCTGGCCCGCAAGCGGGCGGAGGGTGTCCAACTGGGCCGCCCAAAAGGGGCTCTTGGCAAGCACACCAAGCTCACAGGCAAGGAAACCGTGATCCAGACCCTGCTGGATCTGGGAAACAGCTATGCGTCCATAGCCCGCTCCCTGAAGGTCGACCGCTCCACACTTGTCCGATTCTGCGATGCTCGCGGAATAAAACGGTCCGTAGATTGCAACGAAATGGCAAGCTGACAAAATCTGTTGCAGTTTACAAAACCCTTTTTCCGCACGCTGGCCTGCTTTTGGGCGGGCCAGCGTCTCTTCCTCTGCTGCTCGCTTCGGTAATTATTCGTTCGATTTTTTACCCTCCTTAATTTGGCTGTTTGGAGCCGGATTCAGAAGTATGGCTTGGAACTCACAGACGCTTGCTAACAAGAGCATTGTTTCTCCTGGAGATCTCACAGCTACCTTTCAAAAGTATCCTTTTCCCTTCGCCGCCGGTTATCAAAGCGGCGGCGAAGCTTATCCCTATGAGTACGTTTTGGAGTACTATGCCGCCTTCCAAAATAACACTTTGCGCTGGTACACTAAATACACGCAGAAGAGCGGAAATAGCCAACCTGTAGAGGTCGACAGCGCCGCATACCAGCTCAATGCAGCGGGGACCGAATATGGATGGATCGCATTTGGGTAACAGATTATCTTCATCCGATTGCAAAGTAATAATACGTTCTTCCTGCAAAATTGAACTGGTCTTCGTATTTGCTCTGAGTGTACCAGAAAATGGTCTTTCCATCATTTGATTTATAGCCCCAATTTGATGGATTACTGTTGAAACCAGGTCCAAATCCCGCACCACTCTGCGGCTTAGTTGTAAGATAATTTGTCAAAAGAATGTAGTCATCTGCCGCCAGATAACTGGCGCCTGTATTGTTGACGATCAGGCCACTATTTGTATAAGCTATGATGCCAACAATCTGTGGCACAAAATCGAACCTTTATCCGATGGATGCGTAATAGTATGTTGTACCGTCTGAATTAAACTGACTTCCTGCGTCATTGCCAGAATACCAGTATATAGTCCGCTGATCCGAGGACTTGTATCCGACACTAGCGCCCCCGCCATACCCAAACACCCGGCCAAATCCTGTCCCAACATACCCAGAAAGACTAGCATCTGAATCCGCAAGAGTATTTGCGTCCATCAGCCAGTAATTGCCCTCACTATCACCCGGAAATATATAGTCGATACTTGATGTTCCTGTGTGATAGCGGGTAATCATAATCAGCTTAGGCACAAAATCGAACGTTAAACTGCACGGATGATCGGCCCCAAAAGTGCCAGTTCCGACGTAGGAGCCGGTGGCGATCTGGACAGCGCCGGCCTGCTTCAGCGCGGCCAGCAGGGCCTCCAGTGAGCTCTGGCCAGTGCCGCCCTTATTGACCGGCAGGATCCCGGTAAGGGCATCCAGTGCGTGGGTGTGAGACGCTGCGGCCGCCCCCACGTCCGCGGCTGAGAGGGTGATATCCGAGGACAGGGCTTTTTTGTTGATCGTCCGCGTGAGCGGGACATACAGTTTCCCCAGCAGCTCCTTGACCTTGCTCCAGAGCACCCGCTTCCCGGTGTTATCCTCTGCGCTGTCTGTAATGACGATCCCATCTGCGTCCGCCAGGGAGTCCTTGGTGTCAAATCCCGCCATTGCGGTTGAGACGTCCATCTCCGGCAGCTGCTCAGGCAGGACTTTACCGTCAGAACCCAGGCTGGCCACACCGCCCGGCTGCCCCTTCTCGCTTTGGGGAATGAACACCAGCGCCGGCTGGATTACCGCAGTCACATTGGCCTCTCCCGAAAAGGTCAGCTCTGTGCCGAAAACGAACTCCCGCAGCTGCGCCGTCCCCGCCTGGATCTGCTCTCCGGCTCCGAAAGCATTGCCATAGCAGATCAGGACTTCTCCCTCGTCCGGATCCGTGGCCATCAAGCCCAGCTCCTCAAAGGGGAACGCCTCCATCCCGGTGTTGGTGAACTGCCCCAGGATCGTCGCCGTGCTGCCCTCGTTTGTGACGGATGAGACCGGCAGCTCCTTCAGCTGTGCCACCAGCGCCGCCCGGTCCAGGCTGCTTCCTGCCGCCAGCGCCCCGGTGCCGATCTGCCACTTTGTCACCGGCACGGCCGCCCCGGCCGGCACCTTGGCCAGCAGCGCCGCGCCCTTGCTTGTCAATTTCATTTCAGGGATCATGTGCAGTCCACCTTCCATAAAATCATTGTGTCTCCCTGGCGGGGGAAGATGCCGGCATAAACTGCCGTCCCCGCGTATTGTCTCTCCCGGATCTGCAGCGGCAGATGGGCCGGCTTCACCAGGTCCACCGCCGTCGCGATGTCCGCCGCGCTGCCCTGCAGATTGACAATATCCAAATAAATCACGCCAGCGAGAAAGGACGCCTCCACAGACCTGCTGGGCCAGCTGGCCGCCACCAGCCGGATTTGTTCCAGCGTGACCTTGCCCCGGCTCCGCCATTTGGCCTTTAGCGCGCTCCGCCGCTCCTCCAGCGTAGCGCCTGCCGGCGGGGAGATCCCTGTCAGCCGTTCCTCGATCTCCAGCGCCCAGGTGATCGTATCCAGGGACAGCTGCCGCAGGATGCTGTCCGCCCGCTCCTCCTGTCCCTGCAGCACCAGGCGCATGGCAGTCGCAAGATCCAGCACCCAGGGGTCCAGCCGATACTGCTGGGGCAGATTATGGACCATAGCTCACCGCCGCCTCTCCCAGGACCGCTACCTGCCGGGCGGCCACCGGCACGTTGCCGGTCCCGCCGTTGACTGTCAGATTTTCAAAGTCCTGCACGCCCGGTGCGTCCAGGATGGCCGCGGCGATCTGCGCATAGCTCGCATAGTCCTGAGCAAACGCGATCCCCTTCAGGTATGCCGTGACGGCCGCTTTGATCCCTTCCGTCACCTGCTCCTCCTCGCTCCCGGCCATAGCTGTCACCGTCAGGGACAGGTCCAGCTCCAGCGCCGTGGCCGCGCTCACATAGCAGTAAGCGCCCACAGGGGCCTCTCCCTCGCCGATCCCCTTGCTGCCGGGATCGATGTGTTCCTGGACCGCCTTCACCAGCGGCTCGCTGGCCGGCTTGCCCTCTGTGTCGATGATCACCACGTCCACCGTATTGGCGCCATGGCCCAGGGGGTAGACCTGCACGCCCCCTACGCCGGAGACCTCCAGCGCCCAGCTGCGGTAGTGGTACTGGTTGCCGCTGGTGGGCGGTGTCTGCAGATTTAGGATGAACCGGTCATAATATGCCTGGTCCGTCTCCGCGTCATAGCCCTCCGCCGTCGGGGCGGGATTGGTGACCTTGACGATCCCGGCGATCTGCACCGGCATCATGGTGATGCTGCCCGCCGGCAGATTTCCGACCGCACCCGGCGTCACGCAGCGGACCGGCACCTCTCCGCTTCCGATGATCTCCACCGTCTGCGTCGACACGAACTGGACGCCGCCGCCGGACTCAAACAGATCCCCGGCCTGTACCGTCCCGTTTCCAGTCACCAGCAGCACGCCTTCGGCGTAGGTCGCTGGATTCCGTTCCAGGCCGGATCGGGATAGGATATAGCTGTCCAGCTCCGCGCCGGTCAGCTCTTCCGGGTCCAGCTTTCGCTCCGTGTCGCTGAGCTGCTGCGCAAAGGCGTCCATCGGGATCGCGGCCGCCGCCAGCAGGTCATAGGTGGGGAACCCCACGGTTTTCTGGTAACTGTCCGGCATTGCTTCCAGCATGGTCTCCAGGGTCTCAGACATCCGCACTCACCTCCACCGTCTCCGCGTCGTACAGCACCGCCGTGAAAGCCACATGGCAGCGGCGCCCCTGCCGCGTCACCTCAAAATCCCGTATCGCCCGCACCGCCGGGCAATAGGAAGCCGTCTCCCGCACATTACGCTCGATCTCCGCCGCGATCAGGCCGGATGGCAGTTTGCTGCCGATCATCTGGCGGTCCACGCCGATCCCCGCCGCGCCGGCCTCCGTCATATAGATAGGCACCCGGTTCGGCTGCTGCCGCAGCATCAGGTCAAACCACTGCCGCACCGCCTCCCGTCCAGTGCGCTCCACCAGGGCGCCGTCCACCAGCAGAAACCGGTTGGTGCCGCTGTCAAAGGCCGGCGCCCGTCCGATCTCCTCCGCCGCCTGGGCCGGGATGCGCCCCGGCACCGTCGGAAACATCTCCGCCATCACAGATCACCTCACATCCAACGCTTCATCCGGTTCGGAAAGCCGGCCCAGAACCACAACAGTCTTGCCCATCCAGCAGCAGCACACCCGGTCCCCGGACTTCCAGGACTCCAGCTCCAGATGTCCGCTGTCCGCGTCCCGGTAAAACCCTTGGGCGCAGAACAGCGTTTGCAGCGGCGCCGGCGGCGCCATCACCTCCCCGCCGAACAGGGAGACGGTCAGCGGACTGGTGGCAACCACCGTCCCCTCCAGGATCTCCGTCCTGCCCGCTCCCCGCCCCAGGCCCCGCAACTCCCGGGCCAGCTCATAGTCCCATGCACCCATGCTGTCCTCCTCAAACGGTAATGGTGTCCCCGCCGCCGGCGGCCCGGGGGGATTGGGGGTCCTCCACCGTCAAACTCATCAGGTGGGGGTGCCCATAGCGGTGGGTGACGCCGGTGACCCGCTGCACCCCGGTCACGCCATAGCTGTTGTGCCGGAATTGCAAAAGGATGCCGCTCTCCACCTCGTCCGCCCCCCAGATTTCATCCACGGACCGTTCCCGGGCAATCCTGTCACTCTGGGTAAGCAGCGTTTGGAGCCGCTGTCGCGCTTGGGCGGTGTTCTCGTCTCCGGAAAGAGTCTCCACTGCCTGCAGCAGGCCGTATTTGGCAATGCTGGCGCTGTTGTACGCCCGTCCCAGCGTCTCAGCGGACTGTCCTCCGGCGGCCAGCACCACGCTGTTGGTTAGCTCGGCCATGGAGTCTGATCCGCTGACGCTTCCCTTTGCCAGGGTAATATCAAAGGCCCCCAAATTTCCCGCGGGCTTGTGGTAGGCAATGATAGGGGTGGTCGGCAGCGGCCCCACCTGCAGAGCGCCTTCCCGGACCCGCCGGCGGTAGGTGAGCCCCGTCTCCGCGGAACAGATGGCCAGGATGTCCTCCAGGATTTGTTCCGGGGTGGACCCTACCCACACCTGGGAGATTCGGGTGGGCGGTAGGTCGATGGTTCCGGCGGCGATCCCCGCCTTGGCGCACATCCGCCGCACCGCGTCCGGCGCCGCCGCGTCCGCCAGCTGCAGGATGATCTCCGATTTTGTCAGATACCACCCCATGTCGTTGGCGGTCACCGTGCCGTCCAGCCCCACGGTGAGAATCACGCCGGAAAAGACCTCCCGGCCGTGGTTCACCACCCGCAGCTTGTCTCCCGGCTCGATGCCGTACCAGTGCATATACTTGTCCCGGTTGTTGTTCCGCACCGCCGTGAAGGTCAGCTCCACGCTGAGGGCGTCCAGCTCGTCCCGGGCCTCCGGGCCGCTGACCGCCCTGGTGATGTCCGTCACCGTGCTGCCCTTGCACAGCAGGAAGCGGTGGTCATCCACGTACTGCGTTCCCATGGCCCCTCCTCACTTCGCGCCGGAGACAAAGCGGTATTCCCGCAGCGTCAGGCTGTAAGAGATATCCCCGTTCCGCTTGACATGCCACTCGAATTGGTCCACCGAGCATGGGCTGTTCATGCGGCAAACGCCGTTCCCATCCAGAATGATGATCCGGAACGGCAGCATCCTGGGGCGGTTCCGCTCGAAGAAGTCCACATACTTCCACCCGTCTGTCCAGGCGTCTGCCGGCATGAAGCTGTAACGCCGGCCGACGGGGAAGAAGCTGGCAATGGACATCTCCCAAAGGCCCATAGGCCCCAGGGTGTTGTAATCCCCGGAAAGGCCCTCATAGGTCCCGTTGTTCTGGGGGAGCTGGGGCCCGAGATCCGTCGGGACCGCGGGCAGCACCGCCACCTCCTCGTTGTTGTTGATGGATAGGATCACCTGGTACATGGAGCCTCCTCAGCTGTTCCGCAGCGCCCGCAGGAGCTTTTGGGCAATCGTCTCGCCCAAGCTCTCCGCGTAAGCCTGATTGCCGATCACATTGCCCTGGACCGTCACATAGACCTGCACCGTCGTGCCGCCCGCCATGCGGCGGGATACGTCGTGGGGGATGATCTGGGTGCCGCCGGGCAGGCGCATGATCTCGCCGCCCCGCTCGTTTACCCGGGTCCAGCCGCCGGGGAAGTAGCTGGTGCCGGTGGCGTGGCCGGTGACCTTGTCGATCACCCAGCTGCCCGCGCCCTTGATCCCCCGGTAGATGCTGCCGATGACCGGCACGCTCTCGATGGCGCCGTCCAGGGCGGACAGCTTGTCCCCAATCCAGGAGAAGAAGCTGCCCACCGCCTCCTTTGCGGAGTTGAACGCCCCCACGATGCTGTCCTTGATCCCTCCAAAGACGGTTTTAATCCCGTCCCACAGCTCTCCGGCCTTGGCCTTGACCTTGTCCCAGTTTTTGTAGAGGGCCACGCCGGCGGCCACCAGGGCCATGATGCCCAGCACAACCCACCCCACAGGCGTCTGCACAAAGGCCAGATTCAGCAGTTTCTGCGCTCCAGCCAGCAGAGTGGTCCCCGCCGCCGCGGCCTTCGTGGCCACGGTGTGGGCCAGCAGCCCCGCCTTGTTCAGCGCCATATCCGCGGTGTTGTGGATCCAGGCGGTTCCGTTTGTCAGTACCCGATTTGTCACCAGTCCGACCGTCTGTGCGAAAAGGCCGAACTCCCGGACGGTTTTGACCGTGTCGGTTGTCAGCTTCATCAGCTTCAGCCCGACAATAGCCCCTGCCAGCGGCTTCAAGACTGCCAGCAGCGTGTCTCCATGCTCCCGTAGCCATTGGAAGCCCTGACTGGCCAGCTCCGCGCCCCGGGCCAGTCCCTGATCCAGCTTCTGGGCCAAGGCGTCCATCGTCCCGTCCTGACTCCACTCCTGGAATTTAGCCAGCAGGCCCTCCGCCTTGTCATTCAGCCAGGCCAGTGCGGATCCCGCCCGGACGCTGCCGTCCTCCTGTACGCCGAAGAGCCGCATGAGGCTGTTTTTCGCAATGGCGCTGGCATTGCCCAGCTTCGCCGTCGTGGCGGAGAGGGCCGCCTGGTTCTTCCGGGCCTGGACCAACTGCTCGTTGTTCCGGTAAAAGGCGTCTGCGGCGTCGTCATAGCTGCCGGTCAGCGTCTCCAGGAGGATCCGGTTCCGCTCCGCCTCGCTGGAGGTCCGCTCCAGCCGTTCGTTCATCTTGTCTTCGCTGATCCCCACCCAGTTCAGGGCGTCCGCCAGCACGCCGGTGACCTTGCCCACCTTGGCCGTCTCGTTGGTGGCCTCGATCAGTCCCTCAATGGGCAGGCTGTCGCCGAAGGTTCCGCTGACACCGGCAGCCACACGGGTCCACTTTGTCACATCCTGCTCATTCTGGATCAGCTTGCTCAGCAGCTGGCTGGCCTCCGTGGCCGTGTCCGTGTCTCCGAGGATCTGATAAAACTCGTTGTAGGCGGTGGCCGCGGTCTCCGCGCTATATCCTGCCGCCTCATAGGCGGTATTCAGCTTGCCCTGGGCGATCCGATACTCCTCCGTGGCGCTGTCCATGGCCAGGAACGCCGCCGTTACGGCACCGGCGGAGGCAGCGCCCCACTTGGCAAAGCTCTTGGTGGCGCTGCCCAGAGCGGAAACCGCCCGGTTTTTGAAGGCCACCACGCTTCGGGTGGCGCTCTCCATCTCCCGCGTGACGCCTTCCGTGCTCCGGGCCGCCCGGATCAGGCCGCCGGACATGTTATCCCGCAGGTTCAGGATGGTGTTGATGACTCTATTCGCCATGCCGCCCGCCTCCCGTCAGCGTCCGCGCCACCGCCGCCTGCAGCAGCGCCGCCTGTTCCTCGTAGTACAATGCCCGCGCCCCCTGCAGAAAGCCCCGCTCCGCCGGTGTGGCGGCCGCCAGCACATCCAACGGCACGCCCCGCACGGCGTAAAACGCCATCAGTTCCAGCAGGGGGTCGCGGGCAATCAGTTTTTTACCGTCTCAAGCCCCGGGTCCGCTGCCGGCTCCCCATCGGAGCCGGCAGGCTTGGCGTCTTCCGGCAGCGGCGGCAGCAGTCCCAGGAACCGCAGGGCCTCGCCGCCCAGCTGGTCCTGCTCCACCGGCGTGAACAGGACGTCCAGGATACCCATGGGATTTTCGTCCACGCCCAGTTCCTTCTGCAGGGCCCGGTCCTGCAGCTGGGGACAGCACACATACAGGGCGTGGTTGCCGCAGCGCAGCGCCTCCAGAGTGTCCTTGGCGCTGCCCAGCTCGCCATAGAGCTCCAGCACCGCCTTCTGGGGCGGCATCCGGGCCTCCAGGCCCACGCCTGTTCCGGGAATGGTGAGCATCCCCACCTTCAGCTTGTCGTTCTCCCGCTGCTCCCGCCGGGCCACCAGCTCGTCAAATGTGATTTTCCTGCTCATGAGATCGCCTCCAGGTTCTTCCACCGCTCCGCCTTAAAGGGGAGCTCCCGGTCCACGGATTTTTTTGCCTCAATATTGGCCAGGGCCACTTCCGTGAATACCACGCCGGAAATGCTCCACCGCTCCGTCTGCTTGCTCACCGGGTTGGTGAGGGCGGTAATCAGCACGATGTCCGGCATGATGCCGGTGCGGTAACCCTCCGTGATGGCGGTCTCCAGCGAGCTGTCCTGCTTCTTGTCGGTGATGGTTCCCTCGATGGCGTATCCGTTGTAGATGGGGAAGGTCCCGTAATCCCCGCAAAATGCGCCGTCCTCGAAATCGCCGGTGACCTTCACCTCGATCTTGGTGGCAAGATCATCCCGGCCGCCGTTGATATACGCCTCGCTGCAGGACCCGTGCAGCATTTTCTCTGTCCTCTTGCTCATACGTCCTCCTTACATCAGGGTAACGGCAAACTCCAGGCCGCCCATGCAGCCCAGGATCTGCACGTCTCCCGCCAGATAGACCATCCGCTTGAACGGCGTCGCCATCACTGTGGCGTCGTCCCAGTCCGCGGCCTCCGCCTTCCCGGACCCGATCCAGGCGTTCCGCTGGGCGGTCACGTCGATGCCGGCCTTGTTGTCGTGGTCCGGGTTCAGCACGTAGTTGCTGGCGGCAGCCGCCAGCGTGTCGAAGTAGTAGTTCACAGCGGAGATGAACAGCATCTGGTTGGCCTTGCTGTTGCGGTACTTGCCCAGGTACTCGTCCCGGAATGTGGCGGTGATGTCGTCCCGCAGCATGTCCATGGCCTCCACGGTCTCGATGTACTTCATGTCATCCGTCAGGGTTGTGCCGTTGGTGGTGGTCAGGGCGTTCACATCCACGCCCACCCGGACCTCGTCATCGTCGTTAATCAGCAGGAATTTTCCCGCCCCCACCGCGGTATCCGGATCCTCAGGCACCGCCACCCGGCTAAGATTCGGACACAGCTTGTTGGTGGCGCCCTGCTCCACATTGCAGGATGCCAGCAGGCCCGCCAGAGAGGCGCAGTATTTCTCTCCGCTCACCTCTCCCCGGGTATCGGCAAAGGTCACCTTCTCGTTGCTGAGGTTGACAATGTGCATGGAGTCCGGCGGCGTGGCCTTGAAGCAGACGGCCTTCCAGCTCTTGTACGCCGCTTCCTGGGCCTTGATCCAGCTGGTAAGGTCCGACCAGTCGTCGCTGCTCCCCTCCGCAAAGGTCACCCAGCCTGTCTTTTCATACTGGGTGAAGATCGCCGCCGCGGCCGCCAGATCGTCCGCGGTCTTGATTTTCACCACGCTCACCCGCAGCGGGCCGAAGGACAGCGCGTCCTTGATATACTGCTGGTTGGCGGGGGTGAACTCCGTGTCACTCACCTGGGTGGCGTCTCCGTACTGGAAAAACGTCTTTCCGGTCCCGGCGGTGTCGTCCCGCACGATCAGCACCGCGATCCCCCGGGCGGACCGCTGGATGAACGATGTGGCCAGCTGTGTAAATGTGACCAGAATTTTCGGCAGTGTTACAGCCATTTCATGTTACCTCCAAATTCAAATTCAGCTCTTCCATGGGCTCTGCATCCGCCTCCGGCACCGGCTCCGTCAGCGTCAGCTCCAGCGAGGCCACCAGCACGCCGTCCGTCACGGTAAAGGACACGCCCTCGTCAATGCCCAGATAGGTGTCCTCCACTGTGATCCCGTCCAGAAACGCCTCCCCGATGGCGCCGCGCACCGCCAGGTTCTCCAGCTTGGGCCGGTCCCGGTCCTTGGCGAAGTAGTACAGCCGGAAGGTCACCGTCCGCTCCCGGCCGGAAGCCAGGAGCCGGGTGTCCGATCCGTCCTCCAGTTCCACCTTGCCGCTGGGCCGGATGATGGGCTTGGACACGTCCTCCGCCACCAGCTCGGCGCCGGTGCCGGCGGCGTTCAGGGCCTTTTGATACAGTGCGCAGATTGCCCGATTGACCGCTTGTAAAGAGATCATAGGTTTCTCCAAAGAGATCACAGCCGCACCGTCCCTTCTAAAAAATCGTCCAAGTCCGACTGAAACTGCGGTTCAAAGTCCCGTGCGGCAGTCTCAAAGACATGATGCCCCTGCACGAACCCGACTTCCTGTCCATCGTGCGTCACCATCCGGTGACCTTCCTCGATCAGATGTGCGTGCGGGGCGTAGGAATACACCCGGATGGCATTTGATCTGCGATAGGAATAGGGCTTGCCGCGCTTGATGGATTCTTGATAATTGCCGGTCTTTTTGCCGACCCGCTTGGCTTCTTTTTTGGTTTTTCTCAGCAGTTTGGAGCCCTCCTGGCGGAGAAATTTTTTCTCCTTCTTGGAATACGCCTCTCCGCACCGCAGAAGGTCCCGGCCCAGCCTTTGGAGCGAGGCCGTATCAAAACCCGTGGATGCCATCCTCAATCACCAGCCTTACGTAAAGATCCAGGAAACCGCTGTCCCGGTAGTTGGGGTAAAAATACTGGACCTCGTAGACCTGCCCCCGGAAGCGAAGCCGCAGGTCCGTCGTCAGGTTCGGGATGGAGGCCCGGCGCACGGTGATCCGGTGGGTCACCTCCGCCCGCTCCATGTCTCCCTCAACGGTCTCGCCCCGCCCGGCCGTGGGCACGATTTTGGCCCACACCCGGCGCTCTGTCTCATAGTCGTATGTCTGCTCCCCCAGCGGGTTGATCCGCCCGGTCCGGCGAAGCACCTCCACCCGGTTCCGCAGCTCCCCGGCACTGACAACCGCCATAATTTTCTCCTTTTTTTCTTACCGCCTCTTGAATTATGCGTGTCAAATGCGTATAATACAGATAAAGAGCAGGAGGCGGAAATGAAACAGAAAGATTTGCTGAAACGGTTCTACGCCCAAAAGTGGTGGGTATTCCGTCAGGGCGGGAACCATATCATCATGACAGACGGGACCCGGATCGAGCCGGTCCCCAGACACAAAGAAATTGATGAACAACTGGCGAAAGCCATCATCAAGCGGTGCGGGCTGTAAAACAGCCCCGCCGCTCCGCAAAAGGAGGAATTCTCATGAAACAAGCCTATCCCATCATCCTGACGCCGTCCGAACACGGCTATGTGGTCTACGTGCCGGATCTGGATATCAATACGGAGGGGAAGGATCTCGCCGACGCCATCGACATGGCCGCGGACGCTATCGGTCTCTGGGGGATCTCCGCCCAGGATCTGGGCCGTGAAATCCCGGCGCCGTCTGCGGCGCTTCCCGCCTGTGCGCCGCCTCAGACGGCGTCCTATGCCCTGGTGGACTTTGATGCCTACCGCCGGGCCAACGACATGCGAACCGTCCGCAAGAACGTCACGCTTCAAAGCTGGCTCAATGACCTGGCCGAAAAAGCCGGTGTCAACTTCTCTCAGGTCCTCCAGGATGCCCTGAAGCAGCGCCTCGGCGTCACAGACAGGTGAGTCCCATGTTTCACAAATTGTCCGCCTGCACCGTGTTGCAGGATCATGTCCTGCTGGCGGTCTTTACGTCTGGGGATCGCCGTCGCTTAAACTGTGAAGCACTCTGTCAGGAACATGCGGATTTTCGTTCTCTCTTGAGAGATCCGGATCTGTTTTCACAGGCCCGGGTTGATCCCGGTGGGTACGCGATTTCCTGGTCTGATGACCTCGACCTGTCCGCCGAATATCTCTGGCACCACGGCGATCCCGTATGATTGCCCCGCCGCCCCGGCCTCCGCCGGGGCGGCCCTTTTCATGTTTCCGATTCGGACGCCGGCTCCGTGGCCTGCAGCTGCAGGAAGGTCCCCCGGTATTCCCGGTTGTCGGTCAGCGCCGAGCCGCTGACGGTGGTGCCCCGCTTGTCATAGGCGTCCAGGACCAGGGCGTTCACGCACAGGTCGTACTGGGCCCGCCTGGGCGTGTCCGCCTCCGGCTCAGAGATGTCCGCGCCCGCCAGATACGCGACAGCGGAGAGATACAGGGTCTTGAGCAGGTCCTCTTCTCCATCCTCCAGCACGTCGATCCGGCAGTAGGCCATAAGCCGGGCCCTGATCGCCTCGCTCCAGGATGTCATGACTTACACCACCAGCTGCCAGCTGTTCTCCGGCGGCCGGTACATCGGCCGCACAGCGGCCAGCACGGCGCAGTCCACCTCCGAGCCGGCGTCGTGCTGGAAGGTGACGCCCACATAGCGGCCACGGTCTCCCCGGACCCTGTAGCTCACCACGGCGAGGCCGGGGGTGGAGCCGGATGCGGTAAATACCATCTTTTCCGCCTCCTCCGGGCTGGAGCCGCCGGCGTTCGCGGAGGTCTGGACGCCCACCGTCAGCTTCTTCCCGCTGGCGAGGGAGCCGGTGTAGATCAGGAATTCCACGCTGTCCGCGCCGGCGGTGTCCACAAAGGTACTGGTCTTTTTCGTGGCCGTAGCCACCGCCTGGGGCGCGAATACGTCCAGGTACTGCACTTCTTCACAAATCCGATTCATACTGTCCTCCTTATGTACGGGCGGCCAGCGCCACAAAGGGGCTGCGGGTCTTGGAGCTGTTCTTGATCTTCAGGGGCTTGTTCACCTTGGGGGCGCCATTGCAGCGGAACACCATGCGGAAGCAGTTCTGGTCCGTCAGGAACTCCACATGGATGGACCAGTCCTGCTTTGCGGTGCCCTTGCTCAGCAGGATGTACTGCATCGGGTCCACCAGCATGACGTCGCCTTTGCTGCCCATAGCGGGGCAGCTGTCCTCAAACAGCACCGGCTTGTTCAGCACCCGCTGGGTGTCGAAGTTGCCCAGGCCCCCCTCCGGATTCCAGAGGAACTTAGCCGCTTCGCCGCTCTGGATGGCCAGATACGGCAGCTGCTCCTCCAGGTCCGGGTGCATCAGCCACACCATGCGGTCCCGGCCCCGGGGCATGGCCCGGGCCTGCATCTTGATGACGTTGGCGCCCTGGAACGTTCCGGCGGCCTGGCTGGACTCCTTGTCCACCACGATCACGGCCCCGGAGTTCAGGAGGCCCAGAGGCTTGCCCACGCCGTCGCCGGAAATGACGCTCTCCGTCAGCAGCCGGTCCGCCGCCAGGGTGAAGCCGTTGCCCACAAAGCCGGTCAGGAAAGCGGCGTCCTGCAGCATCTCGTCCGTGCAGTAGCAGAAGCCCATCATCTTCTCCAGATCCAGCTTCATTTCCCGGAACTGGGGCTTGCTGGCCGCCACCGTGGCGCCCTCCGCCGCCCAGAACATCTGAATGCCGCCGAACACGCTGGTGGAGATATCCGTCTCGTCTGCGTGCAGCCACCGCATGGCGTTGGCCGCGCTGGAGCAGGTGTACCGGTCCAGCCGGTTCAGGAGGGGGCTCTGCCGCACGGCGCTCTCCAGAATCGCCCCGGCGAAGTCCTCCTGGAGGGCGAAGCCGCCGTCCGGGCCGTTGGTGCCGGTGACGCCGGCGGCATTGTTGACCTTCTCCAGCCGTTCGTCCGCCACCAGGCCCTTCCGCAGGTCATAGACGGCCTTCAGCTGCTCGCCCAGGGTGGCAAAGGGCTTCACGGCATCCTTTTTCCCATCCTTGGGCTTTCCGGTCCCCTCGTCGTGGAGGATGCCGTCATACTTGCCGTCCAGGGGGACGGCGTGCTTCCGGCTCTCGTCCAGCAGCCGCTCCACCGCCTGAATCTGCTTGTTGATGCCCTCCATCTGGTCCGCCAGTTTATTGGCGTCCTCGAACTTGCCCTCGGTCACCAGGGCCTGGGCCTGTGCGTTGAGCTTGGCCTTGCTGGCCCGCAGCTCCGTGATCTTCTCCATGTAGTCCATAATCGTCCTCCGTATTCTCAGTATTTTGCAAGCGTCCCCAGCCGGGCCAGGATGCGCTTTGCCTCACAGTCTCGCGCGGCGGCCTCCCGGTCCTCCGCCACATGGCGCCGGTACCGTTCCCGCATGGCCGCCGTCAGCCGGATGCGGCCGGTCGCCGCCACGAATGCCGCCGGGTCCCCCTCCGGCTCTGTGACGCCTTCCAGCGCCACGATCCCGTCGATCAGGCCGTATTCTTTTGCCTGGGTGGGGGTGATCCAGATATTTTTATCCATCAGGGAGATCAGCTCCTCCCGGGAGCGGCTGCCGCTCCGGGCGGTGTACATCTCCAGGATGCAGTCCCGGGCATTCCGCAGGGCCTCCGCGCTGCGCCGCATCTCGCGGAAGTCTCCATCTGTGGTCCCGCTGGGATTGTGGTAGCATAACAGCGCCCCCGGCTCGCTCTGAATGACGGAGCAGGCGGACACGGCCAGGGTGGCCGCGCTGGCGCCGTAGCCCTGGAACAGGGCCGTGGTCTTGCCCTGGTACCGCCGCAGTATGGAGCGGATCTCCGCGCCCACCGTCATGTCTCCGCCCGGTGAGTTGACCAGGACGGTCACCTCGTCCCCGCCGGCGGACTCCAGCGCCGTCCGGATGTCCATGGGGGCCGTGATGTCCCGGAACCCCCACCAGCGCAGGACGTCGGCGCTGTCATCGTCCCAAAGCTCTCCGCGAATTGAAATATCAACCATTTGTCTGCTCTCCTTTCGCCACGGACTCCATGGAGCCCAGGTTTTTTGTGATGAAGAACGTCTGCCCCCAGCCGCCGGGGATGGGGGCCCGCTCCTCCAGGGCCCGGGCCTCGTCCGGGTTCAGCATACCGTTCTGGATCATCGTGGTCAGGAACTCCGCCCGGCTCTTGTCGTCCCCTCGCAGCAGCACCGCCGGGTTCCCCTTGAAGTACAGGCCGTCCGCCCGCTGCTGCCGGAACAGGCACTTGTAGGAATTCTCCTGTTCCCATTGCACGATGTAGGGCATGAGCACATCCGTGACGAATACAATGCGCTGCTGCTGGTTGCTCTCAAAACTCTCTTTGCCGCTCTGCAGCATGGACTTGGGCACTCCGGAGAAGCGGGCCACCTCCTCCACGCTGAAGGTCCGGCTCTCGATGTACTGGCTGTCCTTCTGGTTCAGCCCGATGGGTGTGTACTTGTATCCCCGGCCAAGCACCGCCACCTTGAAGGCATCGTCGCCGTAGGGGTTGTATTTGGCAAACTCGTTTCGGACCCGGTCGCGCTCTTCCTTTCCCAGGTCCGTGTCCACCTCCACGATCCCGGAGATCATCGCCCCGTTCTGGTAGAACTTCCGGCCGTACTGCTGGGCGGCGCCCTCCGCGCCGATGGTCTCCCGGGCCAAATTCAGAAAGCCCCGGCCCCGGATGCCGTCATAGCTCTCAAAAAACAGGAAGCTCAGCTCATACCCCGTGAAGGTCCGGAACTCTCCGTCCACGCTGTAATCGTAGTAATACTGCCCCGTTGTCTGGTCCTGCCGGATGGAGCAGCAGTCCGAGGGGAGGGGGATGCGCTCCAAAATCCGTCCGTCTGGTCCGCGCCGGTTCCATACGGCGCCGAAGCCATGCCAGAAAGCATTAGACATGACCGTGCGCCCCAGCATGTAGGGCGTCCGGTCCACGCTTGGGCGGATCTTGAAAACAAGGTCCAAGTCAGGATCCTGCACCGGCTCCCGGGCGTCTCCGTTCTTGCGGTAGAGGGAGAACGGGATCATGCCGAAGTCATTGCACAGAATGCGGTGGGCCGCCGCTACGGGACTCAGCCGCTCCGCGCCTCGAATGCCGGTGTCATACGGCCCGCCGGAGAGGAAGATCTTCCGGAATTGCTGGTTAAGGTCCTCCCATGACAGGCTGCCATACTCCACCGCCCGCGGGCGGCGCATGGCATTGCGCAGCAGCATTCCCTCACCTCCTTCCGGCGGACCGTGCCACCACAAGCGCGTAAACCGTCAGGCACACGCCCGCCGTGGCCAAGGCAGCCGCGCAGCCGGCAGCCAGCGCCGCAGCGGCCGTAAAACAGCCGCTTCCGGCCAGGAGCAGCAGATCCTCCAGATACAGCCCCAGCAGATTTGCGGCTTTTCTCCGCCGCGCCTCGCGCCGTTCCCGGCGCTCCTCGTTTGTCATAAGCCCCAGTCCTCTCTCAAATGTCGCGTGTCATAGTCCTTCTGCCCCCGCATGATGATGGCTGTAGCCAGGGAAATCACCCACGCCACCACAATGTCGATGCGGCCGATGCTGCGGTCCTTCATGAGCTTCTGGTTTTCGTTGGCGTCCACATAGCACCGGGCATTGCCAAAGCACCACCGGGCGCAGGTGTTGTGGATGTGGAGCATCTTGTGCCCCCGGATCAGCCGCTCCAGCTCCTTGGTGGGCGGTGACATCCTCCGGATATCCTGCGGGATGTCAATGCACCTGACACACGGCTTTTCCTCGCCGGCGTCATTGACCGGGGACGTCAGCCGGGATACCAGTGTCCGGCTCATAAACGGGTCAACGCCCACGCACCGCAGGTCGTACAGCTCCACGGCCTCATAGACGGCCTGCTCCACCATGGTGTAGTCGATCATGTCCCCGGGACAGAGCGTCAGGAAGCCGGCCCGCTCCCAGTCCCGGTATTGGACATGGTCGCGTGTTTCCGCCTCCAGCACGCCGTCCAGAGGGCGCCAGGCCCGGGGCAGCATCACCCAGGTATCTAACCCTTCCTGGGGCGGGAATGTCAGAACAAAGGCCGTCAGATCCGTGGTGGCGGACAGGTCCAGGCCGCCATAGCAGGTCTTCCCGATCAGGTGCTCCTGTATCCACGCATCCCGCTCCGCCTTGGCGGAGGGGCCGATCTGCGTCTTGTCATACAGCGTCAACGGCAGCCAGCCCACGTCCTTCGTGGAGATCCACTGATTCAGCCGCAGCCACCGGAAATTCCGTTCCGCCGCCTCGCTCTGCCTGGCCGCCCGGGCCTCCGCCCGGAACTTACGCGCCCGCATGGTCACGCCATAGGAGGGGTTGCAGGTTTTCCACAACGCCTCGTCATAGATATCCAGGGCCGCGATCCGGTCCGGGTCATCCCCGGTCAGCACCGAGACGCCATACATCACCGGCAGCCATTCCGTGTCGTCCACGTCCAGAGGGCGCTCCGGCTCTCCCCGGCGCCACGCCAGAATCCGCCGGCATTTCTCGTGGATTTCCCAACCGATGGAGGTGCGGTCCGGGTCATTGCCCGCCGTAGTCAGTACGAGCACGGTCTGCTGCCGGCGGGCGGCATCAGAGCCGGTGGTCAGCACGTTCCACCGATCCCGGCCCGCACGGCCGCTCCAGGCGTGCAGCTCATCACAGAGGATGGCGGAAAAGGAAGGCCCGTGCTTGTTGTCAACGTCGCCGGAGTAGACCTTCATCACCCCGCCGAACCGGGTGCGGATCTCCCGCACGCTGTCCCGGCACCAGGCTAGGGGCCGGTGAGCCGGCTGGCTCAGGGCGGTGTGCTCCACCATGTACTTGGCGCATTTATAGATAATATCGGCGTTCTCCTTATCCACCGCGAAGATTCCAACGTTCGGCAGCTGCTCCCCATCCGCCAACAGGTGATAAAGTCCAAGCCCTGCCGCCAGTTCGCTTTTGCCGTTTTTCTTGGGGATCTCGTTGTACAGGTACCGCCGATACCGCACCCAAGTGCCGTCATCGTCCCGCACCTGAACACCGTAAAATTCCCGGATCAGCTGCTCCTCCCAGGGAAGCAGCTGGAATGGCTTGCCTGCCCAGTCGTTTTGCCCGAATACCAGAAGCCCAAAGAACCGCAGAACCTGGTCCGCAGCATCCTGGCTGTACCGCAGCTCCGCGCCATCCTCCGGGGCAGGGACATGGATGAACGGTGTCAGCCATACCAGCTCAGGCACGGCGCTCAGCTCCTCCGGAGATCAGCTCCAGGAACGGATTTTCTTGTTCTGCCTGTCCGCCTCCCTGGGGGACGATCAGACGGCACCGGCTGGTGATGGTCAGGCCCAGATCATTTGCGCAGGCCCGGGCCTGCTTGAAATACTTTTCCTGCAGAGTGGACCAGGAGGAGCAGGTTTCCGTGTTTTCCTGAGCCAGCGAGTCCCGCACCATGCGGGTGGCTGCCGCGTACTGCGCCTGCGCCACGACCAGCCTGCCGATGGTGTCCCGGTCCAGCTGCGATGCGCCCAGGTCCGCATCCAACAGCTCCTTGGAGATTTTTCGGAAATCTCCCTTTAGGTCCTCCGGCAGCCATGCGGGAACGGAGATCCGCTTCGGCTTTTTCAGATGGACTTCCGCTGCGGACCGCTCCGCGATCTCTGCCTTTGTCAGATGCTTCCTTCCGTTGGCCTGCAGAACGGCCAGCGGCTGCCGCTTACCCGCCATTGCGGATCCCTTCCTTTCCCATAATTTTTGAAGGCTTATAAAAATGGCACGTTTCCCGCGGCACAGCGTACCCGCATCGCTTTGGCGTATTCCGGCAGGCCCGGTCGCAGAGGTCTCGTGCCGGACAATCGCCACAGCACCAGCCTGGATGCGAGGCGCAATACTTCCGTGCGCCCTGCAGGCCACACTCCAGCCGAACCATACACTCCCTCTCTTTCTGGCCGGCGTGTCCGAATCTGACACGCCATGTATTCCCGGAAAATCCTCATGGGGAAAAAATCTTGCACGAAGGGGGGCGTGCGGTCTTGCGTCCCTCCGCCCAAACTTTTTTTGCCGGGGGGAGGGGGGCAAGGAAACGCCGCGCACACGCACCCGCCCCGCCCGTGCGCCCAAGCGTTCCGCTGGTCATCGCTGCCAGCGGGCACGCAAAGCGCCTCGCTTTTGCTGCATTTCGGCCATCGTCTTGCGACTATGGCAGGAATGGCAAAGGCTCTGGAGATTGCTGCGGTCCGTGAACACCGCCCAGTCTCCGCGGTGCGGCTGGATGTGGTCCACTTCCGTAGCCGGCGTCCGGTCTCCGCGCCGGGCACATTCCCGGCAAAAGGGCTCGCGAAGGAGCTGTCCAGGCCGCAGGTCCTCCGTCCACTCTGGAGTCAGGTACATCCAGTGCCAGGACTTGGCCGCATCGCTGCGGCTGTCCTTGGGGCGGTGGAGATCACAATAGCCGCCAGTGACCAGGGTCGTACACCCAGGATGTCGGCATGGACGCAACGGCTTTTGTACCATGGGCTATCACCTCCGGGCAAAACAAAAAGCCGGCACCGACGTCTTCTCCACAGGAAGATCATCGGCACCGGCTTATCAGAAAGCACTGGCCATGTTCGATATTCACGAGATATTCTGCCTTGCAATTACGGCACCAGAGAATCAAGCGGCTGGCGCTGGTCTCAGAGCTGGCCTTCTGGTTCGTGATGCAGTTGCAGTTGGGGCAGACATACCGTCCCTTCTTTATGGACAGTTTAACACGTTCATTGCACGTTTGCAACGGGTCTCCCTCACTTTCGTTTAGATTTGTGAGTTATTCAACTATATTTCAAGATAAGAGTCATTTATTTAAAATAAAAGCACTGTTTGAGATCCACCACTTGTAAAGATACACCCCGAATTCGTTGGCTGTCTGATTGCCTCCCTGCACCCGTACATTTTGTGGGGACTCGATTTCACCGCTTGTACTCCGCCACATTTCCAAAGGCGGCAGCTTGGCATTCAGACTTCTGCTGGCAACCCAGGTCCTGGCACCCACGGGGACCGTAATTCCGTCTGACGCCTCCTTGTTCCAATACTTGGCGGTGCGCCTGTAGGTATCGTATGGTCCCAACAGCAGAGGCTCGTCATCTACCCCGCCGTATTTCCAAAGATAGCGGATCTCTGCTGGGGAAAAGTCGCTGTTGCGGAGGACCAAGTGGATATGATAGCGGTGGTCTCCGTGCCGCCCCTCAATCAGATAGATATAATCCCGGGTCCAGTTTGGATTCCATAAATTGAGAAGCCGCAAGAATGATCTCCATCGTTTTCGGACATCAGAGAACCGATCCGGCAAATGGTATGGATCAAAGGTCAGCGTGTACACGATCCCTGTAAAGCAAAACAGTGCCAGCCGCAGTTCCAGTCGGTCCACACGCGTTCGACAGACACTGCTGTCTCTGGGCGGCCGCAGGATTTTATTTTTTTCGCTTCGTTGGTATGGTGTATCATTTGCGCTCAGCCGGGGCCGCAGCGCCCGGCATTCCTTCACCAGCGGCCCTGCCCGCTGGCGGACGCAGATCCACTCTTGCACGCCATCCGTACCTCCTCACATGACACACACCACTGGGTGCTGTAAGTATGGCCGGTCCAGATCTCCACTCTGGCCAGCATAATCCAGGGGCGCCAAACAGGCGGGGCCCTGGAAGTGGAGACTTTGAGGCGGAGATCTCCGAGGGACCGGGTCATCTCAATCTCCAGCCCTCCATCCAACGCCGTCTGAATGGCGGCCAGATCGTTATAACTCAGTAGCAGATGACTCCCCCCTCACATATTCCCGGCAGGCCCCGTATGACTGGGACGGCGTGAAGCTGTGCCGCCAAGGTTCCGTCTGGCCCAAGCGGTTCCGCTCCCACCGGCGAATGGCGCAAGTCCCCCGCTTGGTCCCGGGGATCCGGTGGAAGTGGCCGCAGCTCCCGCACTTCTTCCCGGCACCAGCGGACCGCAGCACGATCCGCCCCTCCCGCTTGGCCTGAACAAGTTCCATCAGTTTGCCCAGGTCGTACTCGTCGCCCAGGATGTCCTCGATGGCGGCGAGGCGAGCTGCGAGTTCTTTCACACAATCGATAAATTCATCGACCCGATCTTCCTCAACAGGCGGGAAATTCTTGTGTATCCAAAATTCTCCGTCAAAAACAGTCAACCGTTCCATGTCAGTCCTCCTT
>ERZ1090863.359-NODE-359-length-26843-cov-28.273219_pt1 | contig 26843 bp, 58 predicted proteins | sample MGYA00478480_ERZ1090863 | MGnify/ENA primary metagenome ERZ1090863 (study PRJEB33644, sample SAMEA5815746) | chicken gut metagenome | biome: Chicken; feature: Gastrointestinal Tract; material: Caecum | place: Ireland | collected 2019-01-01 | study: A study of the...
AGTATATTTTAACACATTTAATCACATTTGACAATATATTTAATTACTTATTTTCACCTCCTGTCATCAGCAAATCTCGTTCTAATTCTTCGTAGTTGTAGTTCCTCTGGTGGAAATTATTAAATTTATTCGGCTTTGATTTTTCGTGATTCTTTCTTCTGTTTTCCCATTCTTCTGCCTTTAATTTCCACGTTTTCGCTACGTCAAATCCTCCGTGGATTATCCAATGCCTGGTATTATAATAAGTGTAAAACTCGTCTGGATTAAATCCATACCCCTTTTCTGCACAATATGCCCTAACTTCATCAATCGTTGGAAAAATCAAATCTTTTGATAGCCCTTCAAGGAATTCTGCAACCGTTTTGTTCAAATCATTGCAATTAATTTTCAGATTTTTTTCCAAATATTTCAACAGAGCAACATCTTTTACCTTATTCTTGTCGCGATTCAGTTCATCTAATATCGGCTTTCCCCCTCGATCGAGATATTTCAATCGGTTTTTTATGGCGACTTCCCCGGTTATTCTCGAATATTTCAAGAACCCATATTTCGTCTCGAATCGCTCCAGCAGAACCAATACCTGATCTTCCGACCATCCAAGCTGTGCGGCTGCTTGTTTTATAGGCAACTCAAAAATTCCAAGGCGATTTATGTATGAATTGCTTAACAAATACATTGCGAAATACTTGTCCTCCGATGAAAAGAACCTGTCCACCTTTGAATCCGTCCAGAAAGTTGTTTCAATTATTGCCTTTTGCTGTCCCATCTTTTCCCTCTTTCTTCACAAACTCCCATCCAACAACGCAGATCGCGCGAGAACCTCCATCATTAATAATGAAACCCTGTTCTTCCAGTTTCCTCAAGTGGCGGTAAACAGAAGATGTTGATTTAAGGCTCACCATCTTCCCGATTTCTCTTACCGTTGGCGGATATCCATACTTCTTAATGTGTAAAACGATGGAATTCAAAACTAATTTCTGCATCGTGTTTCTCGGTTCTGCATTTTTAGCCTCCATGCGCACCCTCCATTAATTTCATCTCATGCTCTGCCCAGCGGATATATGTTTCAACTGGTATGCATTTCCGAAAAGTAAATTCTGGTTTCTGATATATTTTTCGCACTCCTCGGTACAGTCCGACCTGTATCTGTACCATATCATACTCACTCTGGCTGAATCTCACCTCTACAGTGTAATCCTCGCCTCTGATCCTGACTGGATGTTTTATGATTTTCATTCAATCCCGCCTTTCTCAATGACCTCTTCTGTTCCAGTCGCCTGCTGCCTCTTCCCTTTCATCGACACTCGAAATAATCTCTCCATCCGATCCAAGTCTGAAATTCCATTCGTAAGTTTTCGGCGCGCAAACGTGGCATTTTGTGCATATTACCACAAATCGAAAGCCGACATCATGGTGCGAACTACTATTCGTTTTTGTCATAAATTCTGCTTTCCCTCCGCAGAACGGACACGGTCTTAATTTAATCTCGCTCATCTTCCATTCCCTCCAAATTCTCATCATATTTTAAATGTTGGCCACATACATGGCACCAGTCAGTGGACATAGAAGTGATTCTTTCACAACCACAATTCGGGCAATCTCCTTGAATGCCATACGGATTTCCATGTAAATTTCTCAGGATCTTTCTATTCTTGACAGGTTTTGCTTCAAGTCTTTCCACCGCTTCTCGGCACTCTTCCACAGTTCCGATACTACAATATGTCTCATAATCTTTTGCCTCTTTATTAGTCAAAATTATAAATCCTTCGTGTCTTGTATTTTCAAAAACTGTTTCAATAAAGCACTCAAGCAGCCTGGAAACGCTTATATTTGCATGGTATTTTTCCAACCTGACTTTCATATCTTTGAAATACTTCAATTCTTCTATAGTTCCGATTTCCCGATACTGCTGAATTTCCTTGAGGGCTTCAATTGCCACTTCATAGGATTTTTCTTGATATGCAATCGGAATATTTTTTTTGCAATCTCCGCAATTTATTTTACATTGACCACTACTGGACTTGTCTATGCACTGTTTTTGAGTAACTAAAACTTTAATCGCTTCATTCTCCGTCATTGTTATCGCTCCTTTCTGGGCAGTACGGGTTAAATAAACAGTATGCGACTATATTATCAACATCTGCTCCTACGTCATTTGTCCTATAACCGTGTTCTTTATCATACACCGCTACAAAATAGTAATCGTGTTTATCAACCGCAAAAACAGCCGTATAATCTTTCTTTGGAGGTTCCTCCACCGGTATCCAGCCGTCATTCATGTGCTTGCGGATGATTTCTACACATAATTCAAACGCAGAAGCAACATTAAAATTTCCACACTCAGAAGCAAAATTTCTATGTGCTTTTATCTCTTCCAGAATCTTCTCTAATTCCTTCATGTCAGTCCTCCTCACAGATATTCTTCCACAATCCACCGCAGGATTTCCAGCAGGTCGGACTTCGTGATTTTGTTGTGTGTTTCCGCGTCCAGCATATTCTGGATCACCATCAGCTTGTCCTCTGGATCGTGATTATCTTCGTGGATATTCTTCAAGATTTCCAGTGTTTTTCCCGTCTGCATTGCTCATTCCTCCTTTGCCATTTTCCGGAACACTTCCGCACTCATCTCGCTCTGCGTCCCGTCTCCGTTGTCTGCCAGCACCGTCTCTCCCGCCGTCAGCAGCTTCACCCTCCGGCAGACGGTGATCTGTCTGCCGGAAAGATCCACTGTGCGGGTGAGGGTGTATATTTTTCCGATCTGCATCTTTATCCCTTTCCGCATCGGTAATCACAGGTTTTTGAGCAGCCGATGCAACACTGCTCACCGCACATCTCTACTGCTTTTCCTGCCACTATGTCATCAGACATTCGCCGCAGGTCTTCGATGTGCTGCTCGCATCCGGTCTCTGTCATAGCCGGGCAGCTGTATGTATCGGACTCCATCCTACCGCTAATACAGGCATCACAGCTGATACGCTCTTTCGTTCCGCATCCGATGTACCCGTCCTGGAATATGGAGATTGCCTCATACACACAATGCTCTACTGTCTGCCCCTGATATCTTACGTAGTGATCACATTCTGGTTGATATCATCCCAATGTTCGATTTCCTGTAGGATATCCTTGCATAATTCCTTTAATTCCTACTCTGGCGTTTTCTTTTTCATGGCATTACCTCCTAGAAGTCCTCAATGCTCATCTGTCGATCATTTTTAAAAATCAACATTTCATTCTTCGCCCGGTTGAAAAACGTCCTATCAATCTCAAATCCGAATGCACTACGTTCCATCTCATAAGCCGCTCGGAGCGTTGATCCACTTCCAGCGCATGGATCTATAACAACATCGCCAGGATCTGTAAAAATTTCAATCAGTTTTTTCAGTACCTTGACCGGTTTCTGTGCTGGATGAATTTTAGGAATATCTTTCCCGTCCTTTTCCCACTGGAACCAGTTGAAAATCATATGTCCGGTACCTCTGATTGTTTTTCCGTTCTCATCCATCTGTGCCCCATTGCGAAATTTAGGCAACCGGTCACGATATAAAACAAGCGCATACTCCGTAGCACCCACAATACGCATATTTGCTTTCAGTACCTGCGGACTATAATTTTTACAGAAGACCAGCGGTATGTAGTGGATGAACCCATGCTTTTTTGCAGCCTTAATCAGTGTCTGGATCTGCTCAAAAGAGCAAAATACAATCATGCATGGGCTATTACTACTCCGTCCTCTTACAATTGGGCGCTTATCCTCCTTTTTTAACATCTTTGAACAGAAATGGAAGTATTCGTAGAGGTTAAAATTGAAGTCTGAATTAAATGCCGCTTTGCCGGCCAGTTTGCTTTCGCCATTCTTGTTATCTCCGCCGTTATACCACATGGGATTGCTCCCGTAAAAATTGTTTCCTACATTGTACGGAACATCTGCAATAATGAGCTGCGCCGGTGGTATAGCATATTTTTTGTAATTTTGCATTGAGTCCCTATATAATTCGCATTTCAGTTTCATTTTTTTCTATGCCTCCTTCTCCACTCTGCCAGGTATGCGGCTTGCTCCTCATCCTCTCTGGCCTGAGCCATGTCAAAGTAGTTCGGCTTCTGATCTCTGGATTCTTTGGGCTTCTCGCTTTGTCGGAAAATCAGGCTCTTGATCTTCTCCATCATTTTCTCATCGACCTCCAATCGTTCTTCGCCAATTTCAGCAAATCATCGTATGTATAATATCCTTTGCGGTATAGACTCATTTGTTCCTCATATTTCACCCGAAACCGCTCTCTTTTGGATGGCCCGAATCCAAACTCATCATGCAGCACCTTATCTGTTATCAGTTTATGAGATCTTGTTGCTGCATCTATATGACTTTTCGCTTTCTGCTGCTCCGACATCTGCAGCAGTGCCGGGTTCATTCCCTTTCGGTTTATGTACGGTTTTCTTTTCATCCTCTGGCCTCCTGCTCCACTCCGCCAGATAGGCGGCTTGTTCTTCATCTTCGCGCTGTTGTTCAAGATCCAGAAAGCTCACACTTTCAAATCTCCATGCAATTAAATTTTTAGTATTCATCCCTTTTCCATTTCTTGCCAAAATCCATCTTTTTTCAGGAAATAAATAGTATGCCCGCATTGTTCTCCCAGACTTTTTAAGTACAATAACGGTTTTTGACGATGTTTTTGTGTCATTTGGCGGAAATTCTGAAATATTATGCCATTTCATTTCATTCATCTTTGCTCCTCCATTTAACAACAGGATCTTTGTCAGAAATCCTTTTCCCGTTTTTGTAATACCATCTGCATGTATTGTCGTTATAAAACCCTTCTACTTTTTCTCCGTTTCTCAATCTCATGTAAACTATAATTGACTTATGGTCTTTCAATAATTGCGGCAGGTCTTCTTCGGCAGATATCCATTCCGGGATTGGAACATTTGGCTTTGTGTCCAACCATCTGCGACAGTTTTTTTTGTTTTCAACCTCTAATTCACAAGCTGCTGACGAATATATGGAATGCGATTCGACCGGCTTTCTGAAGGCGTATATACATGTGTCGCAATGCGCTCTCCAATTTTCCCTTAATATAATTCGAGCATCATCTTTTAATTCGTATTCCCCATATGACATCCAGCGTTTTACTGTTTTTATTGAGCATCCTATAATCTTTGAAGTTTCAGAAGCACTTATTCCCCTTTCGTGCAAATCATGTATTCTTTGAACGTTTTCTGCTAAAAACTGATTTGACATTTTTAATCATCTCCAAATCCAAATTCCTTGTTTAAATCTACATTATCAAACTCAATTTCTACTCCGGTCATTTCATGCAACATGTTATACATGCCTTGCACTCCCATCTTGTTTAATGCTTGTGATGCAACATTGTAATTATCAATGAAACGCTGGATAGATTTTGTGTATCCCCATGTTTCGTGAATTGCCCACATACTGCAGAGAATATTAGAAACTGTTATGTAATCTTCTGCTTTTAAAATATTGTTCTGTGCTTCCTTGCGAACTCCCTCGAAGATTTCGTTTTCCCTGGCCTTTAAATATCTCTTTAGTGTTTCAATTTTTGCCCCGGTTTCACGGCTCACATCATAAATGGTCATTCCGCCAATACTAACCGTTTTGGGGCGATTCTTCGCTTTAAGTTTGTTGCTCATGATCCATTCCTTTCACAATATTCAATTTTTATCATTGGATTTTCCGACAGAATCGCCGTTTTATCTTGAAGCAATTTGAAATGTTTATCTTTAGTATAAATGAGATTTATGAAGTTAATTAATCCAAAGTACTTTCACACTTTTTTATCATATCTTCTAAATTTCTACTTTGCTCATACGGTGTCCTCCTGATCTGATTTCAACCTATTTCTCTCAATCTTATCCACCTTATGCGGTAATCCGTTATACATCTTCGCATATTCCAGAGCGTCCGCTTTTCTCTCACAAAAACTTCCGAAACACGGAACATACGAAAAACCTCTCATGTGGCAATACCACAGCCCGCTCTTCTTGTCTTGCGATACTGTATATGCGTTCCACGGCTTAATCATTATTTTTGTTCCAAATCATGTCATTAATGATACGCAACTCATTTGACAATTCTTTAATCGATTCTTTCTGTGTCATTCCTCATAACTCCTTTCGTCCAACAATCCCTTAAACTTCTCAAACGCCCGCTGTGATACTTTGTTACTCTGCTTATCCTCTCGCAGCTGGACAGTCAAGTGTTTGTCGATGATATGAGACAGTTCTTTTGCCATGTTCTTCCTGCCTTGCTTCAATCCGTCCATGTATCCCTTTGCAGGCTTAAAATCAGCAATTTTTACTTTTCCGACTCCCTGGGAGCCGGCGGTCTTGTTCTTCAACGACCATCCTTTTTCAGCGTAAAGCTGAATGTAGTACTGTTCCATTTCGTCCAGTTTACTTTCTGGATAGTGCAAGAAGTTCACTTTATAGCCGTATGGATTATCTTCTGAATACAACCCATGTGCTTTCAGTGATCTATCTATATGCTGTTCATATCCAGACAAGTGGCTCGCCAGTCTTTCGTCCAAGTGTCGTGCCTGCCCTATGTATATTTGCGGCTCATTCCGTGTCAGAAAGTAAATTCCGCTCTTGTTGTCTATATCTGGATTTAATTGCTTCAGCCGTTGAATATTCTGCCGTTGAATGGCTTTCGCCCTTGCTATGTTCTTTCTGGCGTTGTTAATTGGTATCACTTCCTTTTCTGGTAATCCTCAAATCGTGGCGTACTCTCAAATATCGCAATCATGTTCTCATCGCCTACCCATTATGCTGAACGTACTCTGCATCCGCATAAAATCCATGTTCAGACCAATAGAGGCGGTGCATAGGATGTTCCTGTTCAACGATGTGGTAATTCCTTTTATTGCCGAAACTCTCAAGCATATTCTTTTTGTGTTTTTCATATTCTTTCATCAGTTTCTTTTCGCTATCATATGGTTCTAAGAATTGATAAGTGACTTCTTCTTTCCAGAAAAGCATATTATCCAGAATACCGATCTGTGCCCATAGAACATGACCATCACATTCTCTTGGAGCATATTCAACGGTCAGCCGTTCAGAAAGATTTTGTGGAATAATCGTTTTGTAATTCTTACGATTTTCTCCCGCTATACGGCACAATTCTTGTATATCTTGAAGCCCTTCTTCGTATGTATAACAACACTTATCTGTTCGATAAAACGGATAATCTGGAAGTCCTTCAACCCTTTCAATCGTTGCCACAACGCACTCGCCGAGAACGACACGTCCTATTTTATCTCCAACGGAGAGAATATGGTTTTTTGGTTCTTTAGGCTGTATAGACTGCATATAATCAAATATGCTTAACTGTTCCATCATTCATTCCTTCCCCACCAATCATCACAGGTATCGCCGTATTCTGTTTCTAGTGCGTAATACTCGCTCATATCATTCGTGCATACCCACTCGCCGTTATCGTCTGTACGGTGGAATTTGCACGTTCCGCAACACTGCTCCATATCACATCTTCCCTTCTATTTCATCTAAATCACCAGATAGTACAAGGGCAGTTGCTTCGATCACAATACTCATAATTGTCATATCGAGTTCATCCCAACTTATATGGCCTTTGACTTCTCTCTGCCCTGCCGTTTTCTGCGTAGTCATCTGTATTAGGTCGTACACATACTCTTTCAATGCCGGTATGTTGGATTTCTGCCCTTTATCCATGAGAAATTTCCACATGGTATCTTTTATGTCATTTGCCGGGTTTTCCTTCATACCTACCTCCCCAATACTTCATTTAAGCAATCGTTCCAACCTTTATCGTACCTTCCATTGTCGCAATAATTTTCATGGTTTGCTCTTTCTGGTAAGGGTCTTATTGGACACCAATCCGGCTTTGAATATTCATCAAGAATCATTTTTGGAATGTGCGAACAATCGTCTAAATTGCTAACCAAACACCACATATGATTTTCTTCGCTCACTTCTTGAAATGGACATTTCCTACATTCCTCTGGTGCATCCATCACAATAATCTCTTTCGCCATTTCTACCTCCCTGTGCTTCCAAAACCGCCGTCTCCACGTTCTGAGTCTGCAAACTGTTCAACCTGTGTGAACTCGCAGTATACACACGGCATAATCACAAGCTGGATGATTTTGTCGCCTCTATGTATCTGATAATCCTTATCTCCAAGATTGTAGAGCTTTACACGGATACTGCCCATAAAACCGCAATCTATTACGCCCTCTCCGATTAGATTGTGTTTTACATTCAACCCGGATTTTGATTTCAGCATACCCACATATCCCTCCGGTATTTCAACGTGTACTCCTGTGTCAATCACAACGCTGTTTCTTGCCGGAACCACCGCATATACTGGGCTTCTCAAATCCGCTCCAGCATCTGTTTTGTGCGCAAATCCAGGCATGAATGCTCCGTTGTCAAGAATAATATTCATATCAATTTTCCTCGCTTTCTAGTCTTCTTATCAAGAGAACGGAAGTGTATCTTCCAATCCTTCCGGTATCTGCATAAAACCGTCCGAGTCAACGTTTGATGCTCTCTTCGGCGCATCGTATAATGCCCCTGGATTCTCGTTTGCGCTCTTACTTTCTGCAAATTCATGCTCTTCTACCACCACATCTGTTGTGTAGACTTTCTTCCCGTCTCTGTTCGTGTAACTTCCGGTCTGAATGCGCCCAGTAATGACTATTTTCATTCCTTGATGCAGATAATTTTCGGCGAACTGCCCTTGCTTTCCGAACGCCACGCACGAGATAAAATCTGCGGTCTGTTCCCCGTCTCTTTTAAACTTTCGATCTACCGCCAGTGTGTATCTGGAAACTGCCATTGGCTTTTCACCTTGTGTGTATCTGGTATCAGGGTCTTTGGTGAGCCGTCCCATGAGTATTACCTTATTAATAAGTCATCTCTCCTTTCTTTTCTTCCCACATTTTTCTAAACCGTTCTCCCGCTGCCTCTCTTTGTTCATCCGAAACTTTTCTTGGAGGACTTACTTTTATGTAATTTATCGGGATATGAAAGAAAGCCGATCCATCTGAATTTTCTGCCATAACCTTTACTTCATCTGGCCTTTCTTCTGCGTATCTCATCAATTTGCTTTTCAGTGCCGTTCCAGACGGAACGGTAATTCCGGCGTAATCATTACCTTTAATCCACTCAATGCAAAATTCATTCATCTTTCTCCATCTCCTCCAATGCTTTCTCCGCTTCTTCATGGGTAAGGAACACTGTTTTTCCCCATTCGGAAACAAGTACGTCTGTTGCTTTTTGACACCAGTCTGTTGGGTCTGTATCAAATTCTGCTATAGGTTCTCTATATGGAAATATATCTTCGCCGGCAGCTAGACAAATCCACATCCTCCCGTCTGCGTCGATTGTAATTGCACAGTTCACGTATTTCGCTATTTCATAATCGTAAATGTAATAAACGTATCCGCCCAAACTTGAATACACCTGCGTTGACGGCAAAACCACCAATCTTCCCTCTTCCTCGGCGGTTTCGTATTCTGCCAGCTTCTTTACGCAATCATTTTTCCAATCATTAGGCTTATCGCACCTACTACACTCGCACTCCCACCTGTTCGGATTCCCTATCTGCCGGTCAACCTTACAAGCGTTACATGGATTCTTGTTTGATAACCGTTCTGTCATTCGCTCCACCTCCCGTATAAGTCATATACCGCCCGCATTTCGGGCATTTCTTGAAATAGTCCATTATTCATTCCTCAATATCACTCTTTTCAGTTCTCTGTCTTTTATGACATAACACTTATTTTCGTCAACAAATCTATTAGGAATAATTTTCGTATTTGGCGGAAGTTGTTCTCCCGATTTTTCCAGTTCGCTTATAATGTTGGGGTGACACACAATAACAATCGTTAAATCAAGCATCATATCGTCAAGCTTCTTTTTAAATTCTTCTGCGTTCAAAGCGCGAACCTCCTTTCCTCCAACTTCTTAATCTGCTTTTTCAGACTGGCGATTTCCTGCTGGCGCATTTCTTCGGCCTTTACGATTGCAGAATTTTTATCCCAAAACAATTCCTCATAAGGAATATAAAAATCTGTGATATACTGACTATTTTTACCTACAAAAAATACATATTCTTTATCATCGTATGTAGCACCAGGAATTTGTTGCGCTTCAATAATCCCATCCGTCAGCGCATATTTTGTAATCCAGACTTTCATAAGCTACTCCTTAATCTAAACTCCATTCCGGCGTTTCTTCCGGTTCAATATCGTCCTCATATTCACTTTCCGTATCAATCTCAATTTCAACAAATCCACGTTTCAAAGTCATAAGGAATATATCAAACTGACTCAAATTCCGCAGAGAATTAATGTCGCAGAAAGTATTCATTTCATAAGAGATATTCCAGTTTCTATCGGTTTTATCACGATACAGCCGAAGCTCTTTGCTCAACTTCTCGTCTGCTTCACACCAAAATTTCACTCTGCACCATTCTGATGATGCAAACCATCTGTCCTCATGCTCTACTTCCATATTTGCAGTAACGTGTTCATAATACGGTTCGCTGTCGTCACAACACGCTTCAAGTCCAGTTGTGTCGATATCATGTGCCACATACTCACAATATTTCTGGAAGATAGTGGACAGTTTAATAACCTTTTCTCCCGGCTCTACCATAAGCGCCTTAAAGTTCTCTAAAATCTCCTTGTTGTCTGCAAGTGACGTCTGATTGATAATCTCTGTCAAAATACTGTCCAGTTTCACTATGTACTGGTTAAAGTCGTGTCGCTCGATTACTGGAACAATCACTTCTTTTACCTTTTCATCAATCATTTTCTTTCCTGCACCGCTCCATGAAAAGGTATCTTCCAGAGACTTCTTGATTGCGTTTTCTACGCTGTCTTTTACGATCTGCTCAACTGTGCCGTCATTTAACTTTTCCATGACCGCATTTGTAATTCTTTCTTCTAAGTTCATATTCCCCTCCTGTGCATTGCAAGTCCGCATTCATCAGATTTAGATTCACACCTATTCGCACAATTATCTTTATCGTCACATTCTTCACAACAGATATATCTGCTTTTTGGACAGTCGTATTTGCAAGCGAATGTATATTTCCCTTTCGGGAATCTACGGCTTTCATAATTGTTGGTATGATTCGGATTTATTGAACATGATTTGCATTTTTCTGAATCCCCACAAGCGAGTGTACTATCTGTATTTATCGGCTGATTTACACATCCAAAACAGTCCTGCTCGTTGTCATAAATACCCCAAAACATACGCTCTGCATTCCTAACGAATGCATCTAAATCAATGAAGTCAGACTTCCATGACTCAGAATTGTACTTGTCATATCTGGTAACAAAACTATATTTCCCCCTGCTTTCATCATCAACAGACACACCGTTCTCATATTCAATCTGTGACAAATTCAGTTCCCGGAACTCTGGTATTGCAAACAATAAATCCTTGATAAACTGGTACACTTCTTTCCCTGGTAATCTCATAGAATACCATTCGTTATCGTTGCAACACCGTTTATCTGTACGAAAAGCGTCACGGACTTTCTGCATGATGATTTCCGCTTTTCTTGGATGTCTGTTCGGCGCTTGGTCGAATAACTGACCGGCGATAGCAAATAATAAAGTTCTTTCGCTTACTAAAATTGTTTTCTGTCTCATATTCCCTCCTAAAACGGATATTTACTCAACTCAACTTCAAATCCGGCTTTTGCAACCGACACGCTTACCCACTTTCCAGCAACCGATTGAACCTGACTTCTGATATTTTCTTCATCTGTATCTTTCGATAAGTGGATAAGTATCACATTCCTCAAATCCGGCGTTTTATTTTCTTCTACAAACCGCTTGCAACATTGCAAGGAATGATGTCCAAATCCAACGTGTGACCGCTTAAGTTCGTCTATATCAGCAAAATCTGAAAAGTCATAGTTCGCTTCAATTATCATGTGAGATAGGCGCAGATTCTTGAAGCTCCAATCCATCGGTTTTCCGTTCACCATCTTTAAGCGGTAATTCTCGTCAATCTGCGCTATGCGGCTCATATCAGTGGCATAGAGGACATTTCCGCACTCTGGGTGATGAATTATGTATGCAAAGCAAGGGCATCCGTCATGAGGAACATAAAACGGCACAATGGTATATTTAGAAACTTTGAATGGTATTCTCTCCGGAATTCCGGTCATCTTTTCGCCGCTGATAATTTCAAAATGCTCTGCGGTTTCATCGTTGGTGTAAATTGGTGTGCCATAGTGCAAGCAATCCTTGTATGACCGCAGGTGATCTGAATGGGCATGGGAACAGATACATCCAGCTACCCTTGAAGTCTGGTAATCTATCATCTTCATAGTTTCCGACCACTTCACGCCACACTCTATCAGCAAGATTTCACCGCAGTCCGCAACCAAGGCATAGGAATTTCCTTTAGAGCCTGTTCCGGCGCACTTCAAAAGCATATCATCACCTGCCTTTCTTTATCGCTTTACCTTTTCGACATCATCACGATATGGAAAATCTTTACGCAAATTACGCACTGCCATATCTTCCTCATCTTCATCTCCAAAGTTGAAAAAGATTCTCCAATCTTTGTATGCTAATGTTGGGATTGAAATTAAAACATCTCGCAATTATTACACCTCCCGTATATCATGCAGACGGCTTAACAGAACCTTTTCTATTTTCCCATCATATTCCAATAACGCATATGTGCAAAACAAACCGCTCACAAAATCAACTATTTTATACTCCCGTGTGTTAAATTCACATTGTTTACAATCTGGCATTTGAGAAACATTACCGCTGTATGATTCCCATGTATCAACACACATACTGCATTGAGAACTAGTCGGATAAACCTTACATACTTTCATTCAGTCTCAACCTCCAAGCAAACATCTGTAATAAGTCCATCGCCCCACCCATCAAGTTTGGCGCTTCTTACATACCCGATCACCTCACCGTTTACCTGAAGCATAAGCATTCTCGGCTTACCGCTTGCTCCTCCATATTTATTTGCATTTGTGTTCAAAAGACTTACCAAATCTGGAACCGTAATTATCTTATCCATCTCAATCCTCCACCGGCTGTTTCAGCCATTCCAAAACTTCAAACGGAAGTTCAAAACTGTTACCAGATATATGTCTTATAAATCCATAGTCTTCGATTTTTTCTGTGTATATCGAAAACAAAAAATTTACAAGTTCATTATCCGTCAGTCCTCTGATTTTGTCACCATTTGTAACCGCCATAATCTCACATCCTTTGCTCTTTAAATATTCATCCGCTGTCATATGATTCACAGTTCAGCATCCTGTGGGAAACGGAAAACAATAGATTCGTCTCCATAATATGTCTGAAGCCCATGTTCGATTTTCCAAGCATATGCATAATCATCATGGAGTTTTTGCATAGCTTTTTCGGCTTTCTCTGGTGCGGAATATTCTGCCATCAAGATGATGTTGTCTTCGCCACCAAAAAAATCCCATGCAACAATTTTATTTGGCTCTATCATCGACTGAGAAATCACCACTTTTTCATATGGAATATCGGTCATAACTGGCATTCCTTTTTGACTAATTACCCTCACTCTTCTCCCTCCATGTCATCAATCAACTGTTCTGCTTTCTTTGCTATATCATGCCATTTGCAACGATTTCTGCATTTTCCGCATTTATAAATGGATTTGTCATGGCAGTTATAGTTTTTATAGGTTTCATTGTCTTTTGGAATAAAAATTGCACCTATTACAGCAATTACCAAAACAATAATTAACTGCCAACTACTCACTCTTCTCCCTCTCTTTCTGGCTGTCGATGAACTTCTGCGCCATAGCCGCTACTTGGATTGCTTCGCATGCAAGATTGGTAGCTCTATTCTTTAATTTGCTTATATACGAACATGATTTAATACATTCATCATGTTTTATAGAATACCATGCTCCTGCAAACATTCTTCTAACGCCACTTAATTCACTTTCAACTTCTTCTATTTCTTCAAAAATCACCGCCGCCCCCTCATGGTCTGACCGGAACATCGGAAACTTCTGATTTGCAGATTCCAGTTCTTTCTGGACTAAGTTTTCTACGTCTGATTTAACTTCGTTCATCATATCCTCCCTACCGATTCTCTTGTCTCTCCGTCCGAATAGTAAATATAATCAAAATTTTTCTTGAAAGTATTGCTGAACACATAGTCATATTCGTTTTCATGCGTTATCGCAAGAGAAAGTTTCGCACCATATTTTCTTGCTGGTTCAAAATCTTTTAAAATACGCTCCTCTAATGACTTTTCAATCAGCTTAGCATATCTTAGTGTTCCTTGGTGTGGATTTGGTACATTGGTTAAATCCTGCATATCTGGATTGATTTCTTGCTTGTCACACTCGCCATCCAATCTTCCGGCTCCGTGTCTAGTAAGATAAGTTCTTGTTACATAGCAGACTTCAATATCTGGCTTGCAATCCATTTTTGATATGATTCCTAACGGATTCTTTAGTCCTGTATTGCTTGGAGTCAAGTGGGGATAGTATTCATTATTACTTTGATCCAGCAAAAGGCCTTGTCCATTTTCGAATACCAGGCAATCATATGCCCCGAATATTTCTTTTTCAGGTTTGAATAGTATATGGGAAAACATAAACATCATGTCTTCCGCAAAAACATTTATTAAATTTTCACTGTTTACAATATCCTGCCAGTCTTCTGGAACCTTGAAACCAACGAAGTCAATTGTATACATAAAATATTCATCTCTTATTTTCTTTAAATATTCAATAAGCTCATCTTTGTTGAGTTGTTTCCAGATTCCGGCTTCAAAATTGTATAAAGTCCGTATTTTTGTTTCATATATACCTATTCCACAACTCCCATGTCTTTCTCCGCCTCTCCACTTTTCTTTTATTTGATTTAAAATCATATCAAAGGGGGTTGTTATAAGACAATTTTCATTTGCATACGCCCTTGGAGTGATCCCCATTTCTTTAAGTTCTTCCCATTCCTGTCGGAATACTATTGGATTCAGAATAAAATCACCTGATAAATAAGTGTCTGCTCCCACCAATGTTCCTGACCCGAAATGATGGAAAACATGTCTATTTCCATCTGGCGTGACAACTGTGTGTCCTCTTTGCGCTCCACCGTTATGTAATACTACAAGCGTTTTCTCGCCCCGAGGGGTGGACTGGTGACAGAAATAATCTGTCATCAATCCTTTACCTTCATCTCCAAAGTTTGCGCCAATCACGACTTTAATTACCATGAAATCTCTCCGTTTTCATCTGTATTCACGGTTCCTGCTAGAATTTTTTCTTCTGAATTCGCAACAATACCCACAATCGTATTTGCCAGATTGTCCATATTCACCACTTTCAGATGATTCTCGTCCAGATATTTCCCAAAGGAAGATTTGATTCCGTCTGCGTACCTCCAATAGCTTGTTTCTCTGTCTTCAACCGCTAAATGGTATACATCGTACTTCTGAATGACTTCTTTGTAAAGTTCATCGGTTTCCACGTCATCCTGGATTTTATTTCCAGTCGATAAAGCCAATGGCTCCATCGGAAGATAAGGGTTCAACGGCTCATCTCCAAGAGTAATGATTATTCCTTTCTTTCCACGGTTCCAACAATCCAGTTTGCAGTGATTCAGTCCAAAATACCACGCAGCCGTGTATGACTCATATGAATTTCCTCCGCCGCCACCCTCAAAGTAAATCTTATCAAGCTGTTCTGCGATACGAATATCAGATTCAAACTGCGAAGCCTGAATCGGAGCACTGTCATAGGCAAGATCGCCAATACCCATGATAAGGAACTCAACATCCTTAACTTTTCCATACAGTTCTGTCATAATCACATTCAGTTCCTTTGCCACCTTTACAGAAGCACCGCCCATACTTCCAGTAACATCCAATGCAAGAATGACAGGCTTCGTATTGGGATGTTCTTCCGAATCACAGCACTCACGAATCACGTTCTTGGGATCAAGTTCCGGCGCAATTCTGCGCTGCTTGAACATTTCTTGTGCTCTGTAATTTCCAGAAATAGCGCCTTTTGAATCCACTGATCTTCCTATACTTGTCGAATATGCTGCAAATTTGTCTCTTGTCCATGTTCCGCCGCCCATATTACTCTTCCTCGCTTTCTTCGCATTCTGCATTTTCTTCGTCGAAATCAAACATGCCATCGAAAATGCTTCCCATGTTTCCTCCCATCATCATGAGCGGAATCATGGCGTTCATTCCATTTCCAGATTCTCCAGAGTTTCCTTTCATCATTTCGGAAAACATCATATACTGCATGATTTTATTGGAACCTTTCTTTCCTTTAATAAGGTCACTCCCAAACATTGACACAATCTTTCCATAGAAGTATGTATTACCCATAAACACATGACGCTCTGGAAGGATAGTTTCAACTGTGGAATCTTCATAATTGATAACAGTCAATTTATTCTTTTCTGCTTCAATTACGCATTTCGGTTTTCCACTCACCAGAAGAATATCTCCGGGTTCAGCTTTATTTGTCGGAATCACAAAGAAGAATTCTTCTCCAATGTTGAAAACAAAACTGTCGCAATTTGTCAGTCTGCCCGTTTTCATGTTATAGCTTTTATAACCATTACTGGTTTTAACTGCGATTCCGCCACTCATTGATAACCTACACATTCCAGGTGCTACTTTTCCAAACATTCCATTTAACATATTATTCATATATTTATTCCTCCCAAATTTCTTTTCTCAAATCCACCACACGATACTTTGCGTGGAACTCCTGCTTTGTCGCCCATATTTCGTTCTTAGGATTAGAACACAGGAAACTCCTACATATTTGCGGTCTCACCTCATAGCACATACATTTCCGTTCTGTGTCATTCCGAAGTGGACAGGTTAAATCCAAAGTTGGTTCAATTGTTGGCGCAAAGTGTTTTTGCGGCTTGATATGATATTTCTTCACATACCGCTTAATTTCCTTTAATTCCTTTGATGATAAGGGAAGGTATCGAGAGCAGCATGATCCACACGATGAACACTCCCCATCCTTTGTGAAGTCATAAACTCCATTCTCCATGTCCTTTATCATCTGTTCGATTGTGCCGATCATTCTTCCACCTCACTATTCAGCCAGTCTTTCATGCTCCGGTATAAAGAAAGGTACTGCCTATAATTCTGTTCAAATAAATCTCTTTCATAATCATCCTGTATTCTCCCAAGCAACATTTTTACCGCTGCAACGTCAACTGGGTCTGTGCCACCTGTAATCTTTGACAATTTCTCGTGATTTGTGTGTTTCTTGATTTCGATTTTTCTGCAAAATTCATTTCCATTCACAGAGATAACTTCCCAATCATCTGCTAATTCTGCTTCAAAATCCCATGTCGAAGAATCTCCTTCCTCTGGATAAATAAAACCGCCACCATGAACAGAATTAACTTCTCCGCCATCTGAAACCCAGATAATATCATCCGGTAAAAATGTTCCGTCACTACTCTTTTTAGTGATTCTATATGGAGTTAATTTATTAAGTTCATCGCACTTCATTATTCCATCCTCTCCATCTTCGGCAACGGTTCATCCGTCATTGGCATAGGCTCCCTGCTATCCGCGCACCAATCATCCTTGTCTCCGTTTCGGTCAATCCATAACTTGTGCCGTATCACTTGCCAAATATCCTCCGCAATCATCATTTCATCGGTTTTCATTTGATAATTTGGCTGCGCAGTCCGAAAGGCTTTTTCAAACAGCTCCTGTGATTCATTGCGCCGATTGATATAACCATCAAATTTTTTATCATTATCCGGGTCACTTTCGTCGTATTCATATCCGCACAACGCTATGTTTGTTGCAAAATAAAACCACTGATTTAACCGCAACCGGAAGTATTCTTCCGTCGCAATCTTGATGATTTCGGCTTGCTTTTCAGAAAGTTCAAGAGTATATCTTTTATCCAAATTCGACCGCTCCTCCATCTTTCGCCATCTCGAATGCTTTTTCCCATTCGTGATATTTGTCAAACCACCATTTTGCATCATCAAGTGTCTTTGAAAATTCAAATGCCTTTTCGTGATATTTCTGAAAATCATCATAAAGTTTCTTGGATAATTCTGATCCAATAACTCCCTCGTCATCGGCGAAATCAATCAGTTCTTGGAAAGCAACATTCCCCGCAAATTCGTTAAGTTTATCTCTCCACCAGTTGTATCCGCTATAACTACCGGCTCTAAAACAATAACAATCTTCCCACTCATACACACTTTTGGGATTTACTGGTTTCCCTTTTCCCGGCCACACGGATTCAGACCATTCCATACTTGCACCTGGTTTCCATTGATTTTCCCAATCAATTAATTCCTCGTATTTGTCAAATTGAGGATTTTTCACCTCTTTAAGCCCTTTGAATGCCCTAATATCTAATCCCATATTGCTCCTTTCAATCCCGGCAGAACCATATTCCGTTCACTTACTGGCAAAACTTTCAGCCGCCGGGGATGTTAAATCAACAGATTAACCAACGCTATAGAAAGCATGATTATTACGAATATACACATATAGTTCGTCATGTTTTCGTCTTTGTTTTTAATTCTCAAAACAAAACTTACAATCCATGCGATAAATGCATTTATCCACACGATATTCAAAACTACCTTTAAGATTTCCATTCCACTACTCCATATTTTCTATTCCTGCCATAAACGGCGGCATTTCCTGTTTCTTCTCCGCTTTCACCGTCTCTTTCTCTTTCGCTCCGGCGGTCACATCCGCAACGGTTTTCGACTCCGGCTTTTCCTCGATCTGCGAAGGTTCCTCGACAATAAACTCCTGCTGATTTGCGTGAGTTTCAATATCGTGCTGAACCTGTGCTTCTACATCAAAAGTGTTGTAATCATCAATCGTTTCCGCTTCTTCCTTTGTATAAAGTCCAAGCGTCAGTTCCGGGCAGTTCAGACTTGAAAAGAAACTTGCCGCCCTGTATCTCAGCATCAGAGCTGGCATGGTCTTCCATTTACTACCGTTCTTTGTCAGCCATCCTTCGTCTTTTGCCATCTGCATATCAACGGTCATTCCCTCAACTCTTCGCCCATTTTTTGTTGTCCACGCAAGGCAAGAATAAGGTTTCCCGTCTTTATCCTTTGTTTCTTCGTACTGAAGCTCCATATCGAATTTCCCACTGCCGTTAATTGCAGCGATCAAGAACTTTGAACTCCATGACGGTCTTCCCTGAATAACGTATAAGTTTTGCATTACCATCAGAGGGCTTACCTTTAATCTGTTTGCCTGCTCAATCGCTACAAGGCAGTTTGATACATTCCCCTGATACTCTCTCGGTACAATTGTAGAAGAACTCAATGCCTTTGCCATCTGATTTGCCATAATGAAATTATCAGATGTTCCGAAAATTCCAAGGCTGAAATCCGTCACCTTGTTTCTGCTTACCTGTGCATTTTCCTGTGTTGCTACCTGTGTGTTTTTGTTCTCTGCCATTTACTTTTCCTCGCTTTCTTTTCTAATCGCTTTCCTAAATGCTCCAATCTCAAGCCACCGAAGGACTCTCCGCAACTGCGTAGACTTGATAACCTCAATATGTTTCGTCCGGTGATACCACATCACCCATTCCTGTTGTAATAATTCGGTCAAATCGGTAATCGGTTCACCCTCAATGAATTTCCTGTGCTCGTCCAGATACGACACATGCTTTTTCAGATTTATGCAATCAACACATTCATTGTCATGTGACGGCTTGTGACCGTATCTGGTTTTCGTGGATAAAGCACAGTATCTACATGGGTTTTGCTTCATATGCTTGCTACCTCATTTCCGCTATTTCCATTTTCTTTTCCATATAAACTCAAATGCGATTCTATGACTTCTTTATAGTGATTTATTTTTTCTTTATACTTGTTTATGTGTCTATCTTTCAGTTCCGCATATCCGAGACATCCTTCAGAAATATATTTCATTTTCTCTGATTCTGCTTTTGTGAGCCTATCTTCGTTAATTTGCTTCAGAAGAACAAATGGCGTAAGGCTTGTACATGAATAATGATTCACAGCAGAAACAAGTGCTGATGCATGAAGCGTAAACAAAGAATTCATTCGTTCTTCACCACGTTCAGACACCTCTACTATTAGTTCTTTATTTGCATAATCAAAATTATTGACTGTCCATAAACCGAATTTATCAATTATTCTGGATTCTGAATTTCCAAAACAATTAAAAGTGTCAATTTCAAACTTTCCTTCATAATTTGGAAATTCATTGAATAATTCTGCTATCTCACTTACGCTTATTTCGTGATTTATTGGCTCTTTTTGTTCCAATGATTTACAAGAAAATTCTATATATTTCTGTATAAACTCATTGTCATCCATCAATTTTGATAGGCGTTCTGTTCTATCAGCAAGGCGACTTTCAGCTTCTGCAATCTTGTTACTATAAATTTTTAATTTGTCGTTTAGTTTGCTGAGCCTTTTACTTTGTATTTGTGTGGATTCTTGAAGCTCATAACTTCTTAAATATTTCTTCCACCTTGGCATGGAAAGTTCCATTTTGGATTCATCAGCATGATTGTCTTTCTTGTTTAAATACGGGCTGTATTTATCAATCAAATAAAGTTCTACAAAACTCATCTGTGTAGAATTTTCAAATTCCAAATAATAGACAGAACTTTCCATTAATAAGTTTGCGTATTTTCTGTCAATGTTATCACTCTTGTCAAAGTCATGTGTTCGGATTCTGCTTTCGAGGTTTTTTGTCTTGCCAACATATAACCACGGATATTCTGGATGAACATATCTATACACATAATAATTATTCATCTTTCATGCGCTCCATAAAATCTTTAATCTTCTGTGTAGGCTTCCAATCGTCCGATTCCATGTCCCGCAGTTCGTCCAGGGAAAAAGTGATAGTCTGTTTTTTTTCTGGATGATTACTGTTTCTTGTTTGGATCATTATCTCCTCCACCTTTAAATCTGTATCCGTCACTTTCAGCAAAATCATCTGCCTATCCATATCCGGCAAATTCTCGTCATTCACGCTCTCTGTATCATCTATGAACACAAATAGATTTAATTCGGAAAGTTCCTGAAATCCTCTCAATAAATCAGCCTGAACCAGAATTTTCTTGCTGTGGTTCATATCTCGGTATTCAATGCCGTTTGACATAATTTTGCACGTTTCAACCGGGTTCCCGTCCTGCGTGAATTCCAGAAATTCAAACTGAAACTCACTGAAAACAGGATTTATCATGCTTGCGATCCGCTCATTCTTCTTGATAGAGAAATTCTTCAGAATATCTTTCTTCCGCTGAATATCCGCTTCTTTCTGCGAACTCTCCCGGAACGCCTGATACAGCTTCTCAACATCTTCCTCATGCGCCTGTTTTTTCCGCTGAATGTTGTTGATTTCCGCATCAATCTTGGCGCACTCACGGATAAAGCCGTTCCGTTTTTCTGTAATCTCTCTGCGCTGTTCAGAACCGTTGTTCATTTGTTTTAAGGCTTCCTCCGACTTCTCGATCTCGGCGCTAATCTTCTGATATTCTGCGTTGTCGGACAGATCAACCGACTCCGGCAGTTTGGAAAGTTCTGCCTGTTTCTTCTGGATTTCCATAGCAATCGAAGTGATTTTCTGCTTTAATTCAGCGATTTTCTGCTCTGATTCTTCCTGCGCTTTCTTGGCTTCTTTAAGGTCTGCGGCGGCTTTATTTCCGGACTCAGTAATGCGCGTCAGTTCCTTATCCTTATAATCCTCAAACGCCACCTTTTCTGCTTCTGCAATCCGAATACGGTCTGCTTTCTTTCTCTCGAAATCAGTACGTATAGCAATCTCCCGTTCCGGCGGAAATTTCTGGCCACAAGTCGGGCAAATCAGAGAGTCTTTATCAAATTCTTCTTCCTTTATAGTTTTTAACTGATTGTCGGAGAACTCTTTTTCGCTGCACTTCTTAAAATCTTCCTGCGCTTTCTTGACCTCTGCTGTATGCCGCTCAACGCCCATGTTGGCGTGTCTCAAGTCCATTTCGGCCATCCGCAGGTCATTCTCGGATGATTTCTTTTCCTGCTCCAGAGAGAAGATCTCACCATCAAGTCCTTTTCTCTGCTTAACAAGTCCTTCATTCGATTTTCTGACGATCTCTGACTGTTCAAACTTCAAATCCAGAATATCCTTCGATTTCTGGTCATAGGCAGCCATTACATCATTCAGAGACTTCTCCTGTTCATCCAGAATGGAAATCTGGTTTTCATAGCTTACCTTCTGCTCTGCAAGGTGTGTTATATCGTCATTGCCAGAATCAACCGCTTTGCCTTTCTCATATTTCCATTCTGTCTCTGCCTTTGTGGTGGCTTTCTTCTGGTCTGTCAACTGCTTATTGAGCGTTTTCTGCACTTGTTCAATCGGATGCCCTTTGGTGATTTCCTCAACTTCTGCGAACTCCGCGCCAAGAGATTTTATGTACTCATTCAGGTCAAATCCTGCCATCTTCTCCAGAAACGCTCGCATATCCGTTGTGGATTTCAGCGACAGGAAGGCGTTCGGATTACAGCAAGCAAGCAGCGTTTCCGGAGGACAGATATTCTCAGAAATAAACTCGTCCAATTTTTTCTGATTGAAGCTTATGCCATCCACCGTGTAGCTGTTTACGTTACTTCCCGGAACATACTGCATTGCACCGTCCACGCGTTCCCGCTTCTGCTTTGTGATTTTCTTAATCTCCGTCTCTTTGCCGTCAATGTCTAGAACAACGGTTCTCTCTACATCCACGCCCTCAACTTCCTGTCCGTCCACAATTGGGCGAACATTGTCTGCCTGTGTGCCGTCTGCGTTCTTTCCGGTCAGCACTTCCATGACAGCGTTCATTACCGTGGACTTGCCAGAACCGTTCTTTCCGGAGACTCTGGTTTTCTCTCCGAAATCCGCATGAAACTCATGCTCTCCGCTGAAACAGCGGTAATTATTCAACGTCAGCGACTTGATCTTTACATTCTTCACTCTCTATTACCTCCATCTGCGATATTGAAACCTCATATGCTGTTCTGGTTTCATATTCTTCCTCTGAGATTTGTTTCTGATATTCCCTACTCTGAATACGTCCGGTGATTCTCACATGCGTTCCGACCGGCAGAGTACCCGCATATCGTGCAATAGTTCCCCAACAGATGCTAGGTATATAATCAGATCTCCACCGCGGTCGGTTCACAGCAATCAGCATATTTGTGATTTCACGCCCACTCGGCGTGATCCGATAAACCGGCTTTTTCACGACAAATCCGTTAAGAACTATTTTGTTCTCGTCATCCGCTTTCTCCTGAGTTGTTCGAATATTTTTTGCAAAAATCTGCAAAATGAGCTTTGATTTTCCTTCCACATCCATATTCATAGAGCGGAATTCTCCATCAATTTCTACATATTTACCATCAAAGTCATCTTTTTTGACTAAGTATTCTGATGCAATGACCGGGATATCATCAACAGTTTCGCTCAATCTTCTTATATGTACGTGAGACGCATAAAACTTCTCGCCATACGCTGTATGGTCATATGCAAAACCGTCAATACGTCCTGTAACTCTCACATTATTATTAATCACTTTGCTCTTTCCTCCAGCTTATTCTCTCTGTAAAATCTAAACACTTCTTCTCTTTCCCTTGCGATCTTCCTGCGTCTTGCTCTTTCTTTTCTTGCGTATTTATCTACTCTTTTCGCAATCGCAAAACCAAATAACATGATCACGATCCCCACAATAAAAACCACTGTGTTTTCACTCTGATCCCCAGCGACCGAAACAATCACTCCGGCAAATCCAAAGAACAAAATAATTTTCTGCTGTAACATCTTCATTTCTTTCTCCTTTTCCTCCGTCGAACTGCTACTCCACGGACTTTACTCCTGTTCTTCTGTCTCCGTATTCTCTGTCCCATTCGTCACATCACCACCTACATCTGAGTTATAATAGTTGTATCCCTCTCCGTCCTGTGATACATAGTCGTATGAAGAGAACAATTCTCTCCAGTCCCGGTCATTGCAATAATTAATGACTGCCATCCCGATTCCGATAATCACAACCGCTGCCGTCAGGCACACAATCGCAACATCTTTTGCCTTAGAAACTTTGTATGACTCCGCAATCATCTGCAACGCCGTCTTTTTGTCTTCTGCCTTTTCAAGCATTTCTTTTCTGTTTTCTTCCACAAAAAATATCCTCCTTGATTTTTCCTTTGCCAAAACCAGGAAGATATGGTATAATTTCCCTGGCTATGGTAAGCTTGGTTTACTGTAGCCCGCTCCGGTTGGTGGTTCCAGCACCGCCGGGGCATTATTTATTTTCTTTTAATTCGAATCCTAAGATTGCAGCGCAAGTTTTTCTGTCGACGTCAATATCTTCATGCGAATCCACAAAACCTGCGAAAGCTTCCAGTCTTCCCACAAGAAGCATTAATTCTTCTGTATCTGACTCTGCGTCATAATCAAAATACGGATTCATAATCTTCTGCTCCTTTCACATATACTGAGTGAGTGTCTGAATCATAAGTGAGAATCAACTTGTCCCCTCTCATATCCATGAGTAAAGCCCTGTTTCCTATGACTTTCAACCGGAAGTATTCCATCTGAAATCCTTCATTTTCCATCCATTTACGGATTGCGTATTCCGCAATGGTTTTTGATCTTTTGTCGCTCAATTTTTAATACTCCTTTCAATAATTGGGATGATTCCTGCTTTCTTCAATTTGTTATAAAGAAAAATCCGTCCTTTCTGTGTCCACTTCGTATTCATCTTGATGTCTGGTCTTCCATCAGCTCTTACAATATTTACCGTTTCGGAATGTGTGTATCCCAAGCCGTGATATTGTCTGTACAAAAGCCACTGACCGCTTTGTTTGAACTGGATTCCAAGGGAATGAAGTTCTTTGTTCATTTCCTTTGCTGACATGCCGTAGTCTTTGGCTATTTGCGTAATTGTTACGAGCCCAGGATTTTTCAGAATTTTATCAGTATAATCAGCTTTTGGTTTTAATTCCCCGATGACCTGATTTTTTACATTGACTTCCTTCGTCAGTTCTTCGATATGTTTCTGCTTTTCTGCGATTTTGTTCTGTGCAACTACCAAAGCTTTTGCCAGAAGCTCTTCATCGCTCATCGTTTCCTGACCAGATATGTAACCACCATTCTTTCGAATTGAAGGAAGAATTTCGGATGTTACCCAGTGTTTAAAACGTTTTGCTGATTCCAGCTTGCTTCCGAAGATAAGAGCGTATAAGCCGGATTCGTTGATAATAATTGCTTTACTCTTGTAATTCGTACCACTCCCCTGAATCAGGGTACTGGTTTTATCCTCTTCGTTTACGTGAGTGGATATTGCGTTTTCTGGTTTTGCATATCCAAGTGCCGTTGCCACATCCTTACCCACAAACCACGGTTCATTGTCTATAGTTACTGTCCGGATTTCTCCGAACTCTTCATTTTTAAAAATCTTCAATTCGTTCACCGCTTCACCCCGTTTCTTCTTTCGAACGAATGTGATATAATCCTCTTAGACATCCAAATGGTTTTGTTTTTTTGTTTTTCATTTCCCTCCTTTTTCCAAATTTGTTTTCGTCGTCATTCGATAAAGTATTCGATTGAAACTTTGAAATAATCAGCAAGAGTTTTTAGCTTTTCAAGTTTTGGGTTGCTTCTCCCGCTCTTCCAATCTGCGAATGTAGATTTTGGTATTCCCGTATCAACAGATACCCTGTAATCCGTAACACCCATTTCATCTCGCAGTTTTACATACTTTTCATACAATGTTTTTTCTCCTTTCCGAACTTTTTCTTGCATTTAGTTCGGAAATCAGATACAATACATTTACCAGATATATTAACCAAAAACAATGACTTGTTTTGATTTCCGAACTTTATGCAATTATAATAGCACGGATATCAGAACTTGTCAATAGTTTTTGTACGGATTTTCGAACTTTTTTGGGGAGGAAAATATGTACGAGATTTATTGCAAGTTAAGGGATAAAAGAGGAGTTCGGGATGCTGATGTATCGAAAGCAACTGGAATATCCAAGTCCACCTTTTCAGACTGGAAAAGCGGAAGAAGTAACCCGAAAAATGAAAAGCTAAAAAAATTGCAGATTATTTCGGAGTTACTATCAAATACTTAATGACAGGAAAGGAGGATAGCGTCGAACAAAAGATAACGTCAGTCTCTCCAGAAAGAGCACTGGATATTGAAGTGGAACATGATGTTGACGTTATGATGGAAAAGCTGAAAAACGGTGAAGAAGTCGTGTTTAGATTCAACGGAGACACCGCAGGAGACGAAGACATGGAGTTAATTAAAAGTTCTTTGATGAATTTATGCATGACTGCCAAACGGATAAGTAAGCAGAAAGAGTAAAGAATGGATATTAAGAAAACTGTTAAGGAACTCGTAGACAGGTATCAGACATTCGATCCATTTGAGATAGCCGATCAAATGGGTATTCTGGTACAAAAGCACCCTCTGGGGAGAATTGGCGGTTATTACATGATTTACAGCGGCATAAAATGTATTTGTATCAATTCTGACATTGATGATTCTAAACTCGAAAATACAATCATGGCTCATGAATTGGGGCATGCTATTTTACATGCTGATACAGAATTTATGTTTTTTAAGGGAACGCTTTTTAGTGAAAGCAAATACGAAAAACAGGCCAATTGTTTTGCTGCCGAACTTCTTATACCAGACTCAATTATATACGATAACCCTGACCTGAAGAAAAGTCAATTAGCTGTCCTGACTGGATATACTGAAAAACTCTTAGATTACAAAAGACTGTAGTATATATAATATACATAATATATATAATAT
>ERZ1090863.363-NODE-363-length-26671-cov-29.631199_pt1 | contig 26671 bp, 18 predicted proteins | sample MGYA00478480_ERZ1090863 | MGnify/ENA primary metagenome ERZ1090863 (study PRJEB33644, sample SAMEA5815746) | chicken gut metagenome | biome: Chicken; feature: Gastrointestinal Tract; material: Caecum | place: Ireland | collected 2019-01-01 | study: A study of the...
ATTCAATTTGTTCTAAAACTGCTCCGATTGCTCTGAATGCTTTGAGAATCGAGCTGAAATATCTATAATGAATTTTCTATATTCAATTATTTGGTGAGTATACCACGAGATGATATAAAACGTCAACCATTTCTTACACCAATGAGTGAATTTCAGCAGGCTGCAATAAAAGAAACTGAAAATTTTGCCAAAACGCCAAAAGAAAACCCATGTCAACAAATTTTAATTAGTGGTTTGCGTTTGAGCACTGCATCGCACACCGGCTGTAAATGTTCAAAAGCGAACGTGGTTGTCGCAAGCAGGGCTTGCTGGTACCAAATGTTCCAGCAAGCAATTCGTCTGGCTATCCATTTTGACAGACGATACTTGTTGGTGCTCGCCCCAAACCCCAGTTGATCGCAGAAGTTCCTTCTGCGGCTGCGCGTCCCTGCGGAACGCTTTTCTATTTTCCGTACAAGTGAAAAGCACGCTAAAGGCCGGTGTAGAATCGGACCTTTGGCTTTAGCACGGACTTATTTTTAAGCGATTTTTTGACCGCAAACACTACGATATGGGTGGTTGACCCTATCTCGTCGCTGACATAGTGGTAATACGTCCTTGCGGCGTCTGTATTGCGTGCAATCAGCTCGCTGCTGCGGATAATAGCAGACCAAACTAGAGCTGTTCTTAAACAATAAAATTCATATATTTTATATACTATAGAACTATAGGTTTGCTTGAGACTTTATATATAGTTTCTTTGGGTAAATCATACATAATATTAATGCCGGATTTTCTCTTTAAGTTGATTTCCTTTACAAATGTGGTTATATCGGTTATATTAATAATCCAATCATTTGTGTAGTGAATTGACGTCTTCCTGTCAATATAAATAGGGGCAGAACAGCATCAAGTCGATGCATTTAAAAACATGGGGATATTTTTTGGCTGGAGAGGGATAGTTTGAAAGAGAAACCACATAGAACCGGGTAGGAACTGAAAGAATCTGGAATATACAAATGATTACATATAATCTGCATTATATGACAAATTTATTGACTTTTTACAGTCGATTTGTTATAATTTTTTGACAATGAATCAATGACCGATGGGCGTTGAAATGTCGAAGTCGAAGGAGATAACAGGATGGGTCCTTGGGACATATGCAATGGCAAGTAAATTTCGACCAGCGGCCGTAAGAACAAAGATTAGTCCCATGTTGGCAAAGACGGCCAGAATCGGGACGATGATAGAGGATATCACTCGGGAAGGAAATCAAGGCGTTTGAGGGCAACAAGCTGTGGGACTTGCCGGTGTCTTGGTAAGCTGCACAAATTGCAGAAGATACTTGGCATATGGTTTCTTTCAAAAACAGCCGGATTTTTAAGATGCAGGAACTGTGGAGAAAGTAAAGCCCTACCCAAATGGGAGTAGCTACGATATATAAGATAAAGTTGAGCATTCCGCGCGAGCCGTCTAGAGCATGTTTTAAAACCCGGAAGTTGTGTGCAAAGTGCCAATATGATAAACTTATAAATATGAGAAGACATGAATTAAGCGAAGCGCAATGGAATAGAATCAAAGACTTGCTGCCTCCAGAGCGAAAACCACAGGGAGGTCGGCCAGCAAAGAGCAATCGAGAGATGCTCAACGCCATGATGTATTGGCTGAACACTGGTATTCCCCGGAGAGATCTTCCCGAAAGATTTGGCCCCTGGCAAAGCGTATACAGTCGATTTCGTGTATGGACAAAAGCCGACGTATGGGAGAACGTTCTGGCGCAGTTGATCCAGCAGGATGTTATGGATGAAACAACCTTAATGCTGGACAGTACCAGCATTAAGGTACATCAGCATACCAGCAGCTGTAAAAAGGGGGGCGACATCGAGTCAAAAGGTCGCAGGCGGGAAGGATTGTCCATGTAGTAACAGATGGGCTTGGGAATCCGCTGCGCTTTTTGCTTTCCTGTGGGAACCGATATTGGCATGGCGCAGGAGTTGTTGAGTTCCCTTGACCTATCGGGCAAACTGGTTTTGGCAGATAAAGGCTACGACAGTGACAAGCTGTTTAACTGGATCAAAAGCTGTGGCGGAATTACCGTCATACCAAGCCGGCATTCAGCCAAGCATCCGAGAAAGATTGATGGGGACGTTTATTATAAAGAATGCCATCTCATTGAAAATTTATTTCTAAAACTCAAAAATCATCGTCGTTTCTCTACCCGGTATGAAAAGAAGGCTTTATAATTTCATGCCGTCGTTTCCCTTGCCTGTATTTTGGTTTGGTTATTTTGATGGTTTTAAAACAGATTCTAGGCTCAGCATGCGGACCCGAGACTCATTTGAATAAAATTTCGGATTGTCTTTTCATAAGAAATTGTAAATTTAAATAAAACTTGATAGGCTTTATACAAAAGATTATATTATAATACTTTTGAACGTCTCATCGAAAAACGAGGAGGAATTTGCTGTGGGCAGATATTTGAAAAAGCGGTTTCAAAAGATAGTATGCCTATGTTTGGCATCCTTCTTATTATTGGTGCTGTCGGTTCCGGCAGTGGAAGCATCGGCGAAACCTGGCACAGATTCGTGGTTTAATGTAATGCTTGTGATAGACGGGAGCGGGTCACTGGTTTCGCAGAGCAACGGCACCGACCGGGAGGCTGTGCGGTATGATGCCATCCGGTTGTTTATGGCGCTGCTGACCGACCAGGGAAACAATGTGGGCGCCATTGTTTTTGATGATAATCAGGACGGTTATCTGCTGGATACTGAGCTCGATGCAATTGAGGGCCGGGAAGAAAAACTGCAGCTGGTAGACCAGATTCAGGATGCCGGCACCGGCGGGGATACTGACATCGGCACCGCCCTGCTCTCTGCGGTGGAAAAACTGGAGGCTGAATCAACGGAAAACGATCTGCCTTCGGCGATTATCCTGTTCAGCGATGGACGCACCGATCTGGGTGGGGATGAGGAAGCGTACGAAGCTTCTCTCGCCAACAAGGAAGAAGCCATTCGCCGTGCCCAGGAGGATGGAATCCAGATCTACAGCATTTGTCTTGCTGCATCAGATGTAGCTGACCCCGCAGAATTACAGGAAATTTCGAGCCGGACCAGCGGCAGCAGCATTGTGATACAGTCGCCAGATCAGCTGACCGAGGCATTTGAGCAGTTCTATCGGCTGATTTTTTCGACTTCCAGCAATGATGCGGTGCAGATGACCTTCTCAGAGGACGGGGTCGTTTACCTGGAGGCAGATGTGCCGGCCTACGGTGCACGAGAGATCAATCTGATCTTGAACGGTGAGGACAACAGCGCGGTTGGGCTGGCTGCCGAACACGAGGACAGGCAGTACACCGCTGAAGAGATGGAACAGGATGCCATTACCGCAGGAAACTATAAGGTTTATAAGATTGTCTCTCCTGAGCCCGGTGAATGGAACTTTGTCCTCCACGGGCAGCCGGGCAGCAGCATTTGGATGAATATGCTGTACAATGTGGATGTCACGGCCCACCTGGCAACCCAGGATGGCGCAGACAGCTATGGAGAGGGACAGGCCGCCGCACTGGAATTGACTCTGGAGCAGGATGGAAAGGAAATTACTGACCCTGAGGTTACCGAGGATTACACAGCAGTTTTGAGTGTGGTTAACCTTGCGGATGGGCAGCCGGTGTGCACTAAGGAGATGACTGCGCAAGAGGGCCGTTTTGTCTGTGATCTGGCGGATTTGCCCGAAGGCAGCTATGAGATCCGTGCGCAGCTGCAGCAGGAGGAGCTGAACATTGCGTCCAACAGCATCCGCCTGAGCTGGAACAATACTGCACCGGAATTTCTGAACGCAGATAAAAACAAAATTGTAGACGGGGTCAAGACGGTCAAAAAGATTGTTACCCCGATTACCGGCCGCAGCTACAAGCAGGACTTGTCCGAGCTCTTTTCGGACGGACAGGACGAGACCCTGCGTTATGAGGTGGTTTCGTCGCAGTTGGTGGACGATTCGGTCAGCCTCGAAGGTGAAAAGCTGAAGGTTAACACCGCAAAGAGCCGCAGCGGAGATCTTGTGGTGCGGGCCATTGATTCGCAGGGGGCCTACCAGGACCTGATTTTCCGGTTCAAGGTGACCAATTTGACCCTCCCGATTCTGCTGGCTATTTTGATCGGCGGTGTGGCAGCCATTGTTGTGGCGGTTTTGGGCTGGCGTGCCAGCCGTCCGCTCTTCAACGGTCAGCTGACAGTGGAAAACGTTGTGCCGGGTTTTGCCTCGCTGATGCGAGGATCCTTCCGCGGCAAGATCAAGCTCAAGATCTTCCCGATTGGTCCCTGTGGGTTTGATACGAATAAATGCTTCTTCAAGGCGGGCCGCGGCGGCAGAATCGAATTCTGTGCGCCCGGAAAAATATACGTCAACGGCATTGAGTATCAGAAGAGCTATACCGTCCTGCCGGGACGAACTGTTATCTATGCGGATGAGAATAAGACCCAGGGTATCGTTGTGCGAATCAAGATGCTCTACTGAAAAAATTAACCCAAAACATCAAGCAGGAGGAAAAGGTTATGCGTTTTTTGAGTGTTCCGAGTGAACCGCCCAAAGAGCTTTGCATCACGCAAGACGGTCAGGCTGTCTGGGTGATCGGCAGGGATTACAGCAGGGGATGGAATGGCAGCCAGTGGGTTGACCTGAATGTGCCGGGTGCAGTGCCGCTTCCTCCGGCCGGTGTGCCGGGCGCAGTGCCGCCTCCTCCGGCCGGTGTGCCGGGCGCAGTGCCGCCTCCTCCGGCCGGTGTACCGGGTGCAGTACCGCCTCCTCTGGCCGGTGTGCCGGGGGCAGTGCCGCCTCCTCCGGCTGGTGTGCCGGGCGCAGTGCCGCCTCCTCCGGCTGGCGTGCCGGGCGCAGTGCCGCCTCCTCCGGCTGGTGTGCCGGGCGCAGTGCCGCCTCCTCCGGCTGGCGTGCCGGGCGCAGTGCCGCCTCCTCCGGCTGGTGTGCCGACAGTGGGAGACCCCATGTGGTGATTCCAGACTGTCGTTGATGAGCGCAAGAATCGCAAAGAAAAGAGGAAAAAATGACCTATGATTCTTTGCTTTTGGACTGCGGCGGCGGTGTGATCGGAAGTTCGCAAAGATCCAAACAGTTTGGGAGTGCGGTGCTGTGCATCGGTATCGGCGGCACCGGCGTGGCGGCTCTGGCAGAGCTCAAACGCAAGGTCTACCAGCAGCTGGAACCGGATGACCCCAACGACTCCATCCCGCAGTACAAGCATATCCAGTTTCTCGCCATTGATTCGGATGACACCTACATCAAGAAAATGAAGGGCCCCGGAAAACTGGACGAAAGGACAGAATTCTTCTCCATTCATATGCCCCACCTGGTACTGGAAAGACCGGAGAAAATCAAAGCCGATCCGGTCATGAACTGGATGGAGATCGACGGCATCAAAAGGCTGCTCAGCCCCTACGGCGCAGGCGGTATCCGGCAGATGGGCAGGTTTTTACTGCTGAGCAAGGCTTACGAGCTGAAAAACGAGATCAATGCCAAGTACGCGCTTGCGCTCAAAGATGCAAATCCGCATCTGGACGTGTACATTTTTGCAGACATTTCGGGCGGCACCGGATCGGGCTGTTTTATCGACACCTGCTACATTGTCCGCCAGACCTTTGAGGAGATGGGTCTTGCCGGAAATGGAAATATCATGGGCTTCTTCTTCCTGCCGGATGTAGTGACCAGCAAGCCGGAGGTGGCTGCAAATTCGGTCCCCTGTGAATGCAACAACGCCAATGGTTATGCGGCGATGAAGGAGCTGGACTACCTGATGAACCTTGTGGAAGAGGAGGACCGGTTCCACCAGTTCTACGGCTCCTTCACCATCGACACCCAGAGCCCCCCGGTGGATCAGTGCTATCTGATGTCTGCCCAGAGGGCTGATGGTTCGATCATCGAAAATGGGTTTGGTTACTGCATCAATGTGGCAGCAGATTGTGTTTTGGCCAATCTCGCAGAGAGGCAGAAAGAAGAAGTAAGCTTGGCGGGGCATTTGGCAGTGGTTGCAGGTGGTGTAGCCCACCTGACCCCCAGCTACGGCGCCAACCTTTGCTATCACATTCTGGGCGCCGCCAATGCAGAGATCCCCATGAGCCAGATTGCCACCTATCTGGCGGCCGGGTATTATCGCCGGTTTGCCCAGGCCATCGGCCGCCAGACTGTGGTGGTGACCGCTGACAAGGTGGAGGAATTGGGCAGAAAGCTGGGGATCACCGCAGAGGCAATCGAGGAAAAACTGCAGGAAGGCTGCGGGATGCTCTCACTGCCGGATGTGGACCAGGGCCAGCTGCGGCAGTACGGCCCGGTGCCGGAAAACAAGGCGGTGGACCCCTGGTGGACCGTGGGAGAGGCATGGAAAAACAAGGCCTCGGGCAGCACCGAGCAGCATCGTGCAGCCCTCAACAGTCCGCTGTCCAGCATGATCCCGGGCAAAAACACCTCGGATTCTCTGATCAGCAAGGTATTTGTGAAACTATGCGAACTTTGCTGCGAGCCCGGTTATGGACCCTATTACGCGGCGGCACTGCTGCACCAGAGAGGCGAGGACCTGATCAGTTGGATCAAGGGAGTCGAGAGGCATGCGCTGGAGGATGCCGACAGCATGGCCCGCGCAGAGCGAACCCATCGTCAGGTGAAGGCACAGGCCAGCAGTACCTTCTGCAATCCGCCGCTGCTTGCAAACCGGAACAAGCTCTACCAGGAGTATAAGCAGGCAGAGGAGCAGAGCTATGTGACCGCAAACCAGTACAATGTCTGCATCCAGGCGGCCAAGGTGGCAGAGAAGCTGCAGAAAGATCTGCTGGAGCTGGACAAGAATTTCTTCCAGCCGCTGATCCGGCTGCTGGACGATCTGGCAGAGACTTTCCAGGAGGATGAAGTCTATCTGAACAGCGATAAAGCGCAGAGCCAGACGGCCTATACCTGGCGGCTGTTTGAATTGAGCGATATCCGGCCGCACCTGGACAAGGTGATCGAAGAACTGACCCCCAAGCAGCTGGTGCAGGATTTCATGACCGAAGTGCCCAACAGCCCGGACGAGTGGCTGCAGGACGACGATGGCAAGGTGGGGCTGTTTATGCGCCGGTATATGGAGCGCACCTTCCGCCAGGATATGAACCGCGGCCTGCAGGATTATCTCTTCCTCAAGTACCCGGAGGCCGGCAAGGATGGAGACAAGCTGGCAGAGATCATTGAGGATAAGGAACTCAGCCAGATCGACCAGAGAGCAGTGCCCTTGTTCTGGTGCAGTCCGGATTATGACATGACGGATTCGAGGAATGTCTTCCGGTGCAGTTCTCTGTCGGTGCCCATGGTGGCTTCGGTGGTCTGTACGGCGGCGGATCGCTTCAGGCAAAACAAAACAGAGTATTCCATCCGCAAGACTGGCCTGAAGGACAGCATCTTTGCGCTGAGAGTATACAGTGGCATTCCGTTCTATGCCTACCAGGGAGCAACGCTGCTGAAGTCCTATTACGACAAGACGGCGGGAACGGTGGCCGGCGTGGGCATCCATCTGTATGCCCGCACCGGACGTGGCACCGATGGATCGGGAGATATGGACTGGCGCTACTTCCTGCCTGACCCGGTGCCCTATTCGCTGCACCCGGAATTCTTTGATGGTCCGAAAGACCCAAAAACCGGCCGCGGCCCCTCGGAGCTGTATGAAAAAGGCAAGGAGTGCGGTGCGCTGTATCTGGAGATCAGCGAAAACACATATTGCCTGCGCACCTCGGCACCGCTGGAGCTGAAAGAGTATGTCCGCGAGGACTTTGTTCCCGAGGGGGGAAAACTGGATGAAAACAAGCTGCTCAAGGAGCGTTGGCGTCTGCTCAAGTGGCTGAATGGCCGTTATGGAACAGATACAACCAAGTGGACCCCCCTGCGCAATGACGGCCTGAAAACAGCGGATGGCGCCATTATGGAGCGGGTTCGCAAGGATTACTTCCTGCATGCTCCACGGCTGCAGCAGATCGTGCGCGCTGAGGTGGAAAACTGGGAGGCCGTGCAGGCAGCGCTGGCAGCACTGGATGAGATCGAGGCAGACTACAAAAAGTATGACACAGATCTGTCCAACTACTGCAGCCTGCTGTTCTTCCACGCGCTGGAGTGCCTGAACAGAGATGAAAGAGACGTTTTCCTGGCCCCCTGCCAGAGGCCGGAGAATCCGTAAAATCCGCTGCCATTATTACAATAACGATGGCTTTTGCCGTAAATTTGTCCTGGTAGAAAGAAGCTACTATGCGCTGGCAGATGGATTTGATGCCTACCGTGCTCTGGATCCGAACACTGAGCCCCGCCGGCAGCTGGACAAGATCGCGCAGGAGAATAGAGACCGCACGGTTTACCAGCCGCAGGATGCTGCTGTGGCGGCCAAGCTGGAGGATATGTATGATTCTGAATCCATGGAAAATATAGAGCATGAGGCCAAGGCTTTGAAAAAAGAAGAACAAAACCGCATTTTACGGTTTTATAGGGGCCTGCGGCTGAAGATCGCAGCATTTTCGGAGTTCTTTGAGGCAGAATGACTGGGATAAGAACAAAGGCGTGCAGGGCGCATCTGCATCTGCCGCTGTGCCCGGTGCGGCGACTGGATATATCGGTTACAACGGTGAGACCTTGTGGTGGAATTCCCGGTACCCGAACTATGGTTTCAATCCTCAGACCAGCAGCTATGTGAAGCTGGAGCCCGGCGCAGAACTGTTCCAGTGGAAAGATGACAAATGGGTCCCGGTGATGACCGATCAGCAGGGCAACCTGCAACCTCAGTAAAGATACATGGACCCGAAAGGCTGAATGCAGAGGAATCCTTATTCAACAGGAAGCAAGAAGTTTTATAAAAACGACAAGAGGACAGGTGAACAGATATGACCTATGATTCTTTGCTTTTGAACTGCGGCGGCGGTGTGATTGGAACCTCGCAAAAATCCAGACAGTTTGGGGGCGCGGCACTGTGCATCGGCATCGGCGGCACCGGTGTGGCAGCTCTGGCAGAGCTCAAGCGCAAGGTTTACCAGCAGCTGGAACCGGATGACCCCAATGACCCCATCCCGCAGTACAAGCATATCCAGTTCCTCGCCATTGACTCGGACAAGACTGACATTGAGAAGATGCGCGGCACCGGAAAACTGGATGCCAAGACCGACTTTTTCTCCATCCATATGCCCAATCTCAGTGCAGTGCTGGACAACCGGGAGAAGATCAAGGACAACCCGGTTATGAACTGGATGGAGATTGACAACATCAAAAAGCTGCTCAGCCCTCATGGCGCGGGCGGCATCCGCCAGGTGGGCCGGTTTTTGCTGCTGAGCCAGGCTGCTGCGCTGAAAATGAAAATCAACGCTAAGTGTACGCTTGCGCTCAAGGATGCAAATCCGCATCTGGATGTGTACATTTTTGCAGGCATTTCGGGTGGCACCGGATCGGGCTGCTTTATCGACACCTGCTACATTGTCCGCAAGACCCTTGAGGAAATGGGTCTTGCCGGAAATGGAAATATCATGGGCTTCTTCTTCCTGCCGGATGTGGTGACCAGCAAGCCGGAGGTGGCTGCGAATTCTGTCTCCTGTGAATACAACAATTCCAACGGCTATGCGGCGATGAAGGAGCTGGACTACCTGATGAACCTTGCGGAAGAGGAAGACCGGTTCCATCAGTTCTACGGCTCCTTCACCATCGACACCCAGAGTCCCCCGGTGGATCTGTGCCATCTGCTGTCTGCCCAGAAGGCCGATGGTTCGATCATCGAAAATGGCTTTGGCTACTGCATCAATGTGGCGGCGGATTATGTCACGGCCTATCTGGCAGAGGTCGCTGTGGGCAGCGACGACAACGGCATGACCATGCAGGGACATCTGTCCAACGTCAACAACGGTGTGAGCCACCTGACCCCCAGCTACGGCGCCAACCTTTGCTACCACATTCTGGGCGCCTCCAATGCAGAGATCCCCATGAGCCAGATTGCCACCTATCTGGCGGCCGGATACTATCGTCGGTTTGCCCAGGCCATTGGCCGCCAGACCGTGGTGGTGACCGCTGACAAGGTGGAGGAATTGGGCAGAAAGCTGGGCATCACCGCAGAGGCAATCGAGGAAAAACTGCAGGAAGGCTGCGGGATGCTCTCGCTGCCGGATGTGGACCAGGGCCAGCTGCGGCAGTACGGCCCGGTGCCGGAAAACAAGGCGGTGGACCCCTGGTGGACCGTGGGAGAGGCATGGAAAAACAAGGCCTCGGGCAGCACCGAGCAGCATCGTGCAGCCCTCAACAGTCCGCTGTCCAGCATGATCCCGGGCAAAAACACCTCGGATTCTCTGATCAGCAAGGTGTTTGTGAAACTGTGCGAACTTTGCTGCGAGCCCGGTTATGGACCCTATTATGCAGCGGCACTGCTGCACCAGAGCGGTGAGGACTTGATCAGCTGGAGCAAGGGGGTCAAGAAGCATGCGCTGGAGGATGCCGACAGCATGGCACGTGCAGAGAAAGGCTATCGTCAGGCAAAGGCACAGGCCAGTGTGAATTTCTGCAATCCGGGGCTGCTTGCAAACCGGAACAAGCTCTACCAGGAATACAAGCAGGCAGAGGAACAGAGCTATGTGACCGCAAACCAGTACAATGTCTGCAACGAGGCGGCCAAGGTGGCAGAGAAACTGCAGGAAGATCTGCTGGAGCTGGACAAGAATTTCTTCCAGCCGCTGATCCGGCTGCTGGACGATCTGGCAGAGACTTTCCAGGAGGATGAAGTCTATCTGAACAGCGATAAAGCGCAGAGCCAGACGGCCTATACCTGGCGGCTGTTTGAATTGAGCGATATCCAGCCGCATCTGGACAGGGTCATCGAAGAACTGACCCCCAAGCAGCTGGTGCAGGATTTCATGACCGAAGTGCTCAACAGCCCGGATGAGTGGCTGCAAAACGACGATGGCAAGGTGGGCCTGTTTGTGCGCCGGTATATGGAGCGCACTTTCCGCCAGGATATGAACCGCGGCCTGCAGGACTATCTCTTCCTCAAGTACCCGGAGGCCGGCAAGGATGGAGATAAGCTGGCAGAAATCATTGAGGATAAGGAACTCAGCCAGATTGACCAGAAAGCAGTGCCTATGTTCTGGTGCAGCCCGGATTACAGCATGACGGACCCCACCAACGTATTTCAGTGCAGTTCTCTGTCTGTGCCGCTTGTGGCCTCGGTGGTTTGCACGGCGGCAGATAACATGAAGAAAAACAAAACAGAGTATTCCATCCGCAAGACCGGCCTGAAGGACCGCATCTTTGCGCTGCGCTTTTTCAGTGGTATTCCGTTCTATGCCTACCAGGGAGCAACGCTGCTGAAGTCCTATTATGACAAGACTGCGGGAACGGCAGCCGGCGTGGGCACCCATCTGTATGCCCGCACCGGACGGGGTACCGACGGATCGGGAGATCTGGACTGGCGCTACTTCCTGCCCACCCCGGTGCCCTATTCGCTGCACCCGGAATTCTTTGACGATCCGAAAAAAGAAAACCAAAAGGCCGGCCGCAGCCCCTCGGAGCTGTATGAAAAAGGCAAGGAGTGCGGCGCGCTGTATCTGGAGATCGGCGAAAACGGGGAACAGTCCTATTACCTGCGCACCTCGGCACCGCTGGAGCTGAAAGAGTATGGCCGCAGGGACTTTGTTTCCGAGATGGGAAAACTGGATGAAAATAGTCTGCTCAAAGAGCGTGTACGGCTGAAGAAGTGGCTGAGTGACCGTTATGGAACAGATGCAACCAAGTGGACCTCCCTGCGCAACGATGGCCTGAAAACAGCGGATGGCGCCATTATGGAGCGGGTCCGCCGGGATTATTTCCTGCATTATCCGCGGCTGCAGCAGATCGTGCGCGCTGAGGTGGAAAACTGGGAGGCCGTGCAGGCAGCACTGGCAGCACTGGATGGGATCGAGGCGGACTACAAAAAGTACGACACAGATCTGTCCAACTACTGCAGCCTGCTGTTCTTCCACACGCTGGAGTGCCTGAACAGTGTGGGCAAAGATGTCTTTTTTGATTTGTCCACCAAAAAACGCAGCATTGGCCGCGTTCTCTACCACTACCAGACCAAGGATGGCCGCATCCACGAGCTGGTTCTGGCTGAAAAGAGCAAGTATGCGCTGGCGGATGGATTTGACGCCTACTGCGCGCTGGACCCGAAGGTTGAGCCCCGCCGGCAGCTGGACAAGATCGCACAGGAAAATGGCGCCCGCGCGGTTTACCAGCCGCAGGATGCTGCTGTGGCGGCCAAGCTGGAAGATATGTACGACATTGAGGAAATTGAAAATATGGAGCGGGAAATCAAGGTGCTCCGGGAAGAAGAGCAGGCCCGCATCCTTCGTTTCTATGAAGGCCTGCGGCTGAAGGTCGCGGCATTTGCGGAATTCTTTGAGGCAGATGACTGGGATAAGAACAAAGGCGTGCAGGGCGCATCTGCATCTGCCCCCGCGCCTGGTGCGGCGGCCGGTTCTGGTGCAGCGGCCGGATATATCTCTTACAACGGCCAGACTCTGTGGTGGAATCCCCAGTACCCGAACTATGGCTTTAACACCCAGACCAACAGCTACGTTGCGCTGGCGCCCGGTGCAACACTGTTCCAGTGGAAAGATGACAAGTGGGTTCCGGTCACAACCGATCTGAAGGGCAATCTTCAGCCGCAGTAACAGCCGCGGATCAACAAAAACAACTGCTGCCCTGGGGGCTGGCATTTTGTCAGCTCCCGGGGCGGTGCTGTTGGTTGTCTTTTGGGAGGAAGGTAATCGTGCAAAACTGGCATACATTTATTCAGGAATGCGGCGATCTGCTACAGCAGGAGGGAACAGACAGCAATGGCCTGGTCTCCGGCGGCAGAGAGGCAAGCAACCCCGTGCTCAGCGTTTATCTTGGAGCACAGGCACAAGCGCAGGCCCAGGTGGTAATGGGAGTATACCGAAAATATTGGCACAATGCCTATGCATTGACGCAGCTTACCGGGGACGAATATTCCGTCCAGACTGCGACAGAAAAGATTTTTTCCATGCTCAACACCAACGCTCCATTCCGTAACAAGCACCAGGTGATGATCGCCTATTACTGGGATCTTGCAGATGACGGATTTGACGCGCTTTTGGAGAAGATGCAGCCAGAGCTGAAATTCGGCGCTTTATTGGAATGCTCCCGGGTCATCTTTGCGGATTGCAGGAAAATCCGTTTTCCGGACAAGATCTCCCGGCGGATGAACCGCCTGTTCGATTGGGCTGAACAGGCTGGGGTAAGCGTTGTGGTCTTTGGCGACTATTCAGACGCAGGCATCCTGGGAGAGGAAGATCTGTGGGAAAATTATCAGATCGCAGCCGAGATCACACTGCTGGCAAACTCGCTGTGGGAAAACAACGATCAGATGATGCAGGCAGATCCCGCCGCCCAGCTCTATTTTCAGCTCAAGCAGGGCGGGCTGTACAGCGTGGCCTACAACCGGGTGGGCCGGGATACCTTTGGCATTGCAGCAGTGACCCTTTCTACGATTCTGCAGGAGTACCGCCGGATGCTGCTGAAACAGGATGATGCCAAGCTCTCGGTCAGTCTGGAGGAGAAGATCGGCGACAAGAGCTATCGAACACTTTTCCAGCACTTCTTTGACCAGCAGATTGCCGCTGTGCTGCCGTCTGCGGATGAGATTGGCTTTTTGGACTACCTGCCGGAGAGTCCGGACGAGGCGGCTGGCGGCGTAAAGAGTGAGCCGCGGGGATTGTTTTCCCTGTTTGGGAAAAAAAGTCAGTTTTGGTGGCCCGCAAAACAAGCCTGGAAGATCTGCAGGACCGGGTGGAAAACAGCAGCATTCATCAGCTGACAAGAAAAATCTACTACGAGCAGCCGGTACAGGCCTGGATGGACAGCGACGCAGGACAGGAGCTGATTCGCAGCTGGGCCGGACAGCGCATCATGACCCAGCTGAATTACGATGAGATCAAGAGCAGGCTGAGTGAAGAAAGCAAGAAACTGCAGGAGCTTGCGCAGGATCAAGCCTATTGGAAAATGGACCCGCTGCCCGACGGTCTGGAGGGCGGGAAGGCAATGGACTGGTACTTCAGGGAAACGTGTTTCCAGAAGGTTGCGGGCGAGCTGGCACAACAGCTGGCAGAACAGATGAAATCCATTGCAAATGGAGTGAGCGGATTTGAGAGAGTCCTGGATGACTCCATCGCCTTTCTGCAGTCGGCCAAGGTGGATGAAAGCATTCTCCATCCCTACCAGAACCTGACCATCGAGGCCGTGCGGGAGAACAAAGAAGCATTGCTCTCCGGCATCCGTCCGGGAGATACAGAGTCGCTGCAGATGCAGCTGTACAAGATCTATCGTTGGCTGATACGCACCCGGCCCCAGTACTGCTACAGCTTGAAGCAAGACCTCGAATTCTGCCGCACAGCCAACGGTACCCTTGGCAAAGGTTCGGTAATCGATGATTGCCTGGACCGCGATATCGAAGAGTGCCTCCGGCTGCAGATCGATCAGTTCCCGTCGAATGGAATGAAATTCTGCATTGTGAATGCGAACGCCGGGTTTGGGGAGGCAATCAAAAAAGAGATCCATGGGGAGATTTTCAATGTGGGTCAGAACAACTGCATCGAGCGGCTGATGATCTATCCGATCCAGCGCAATTCGATCCTCTAATGACAAAGGAAGAGAGTTATGCCTGTTCAAAAACTGGAAAATGATTTGTTTAGGATCCGCCGCCTCAAGCTGGAGACCGGGAACGACGGACAAAATGTCCTTCGCTTTTTTGCAGATCCGCACGTCGATGGCTATGTGCTCTGCTTTTCAAGCGGTGCGCCGGTTCGCTGCGCGCAGCTGCAGCAAAGTTTGAGCGAAGAGGATCTGGCTGTACTTTTTGGCTGCAAGTCTGTGCAGAAGGATGGGTTTCGGCTGCAGGGGGTGTTGCGCCGTCAGATGCTCAACGGGGCCTTCCGTGATTTTCAGCTCGCACCGCCTGCCACCATTCAGGTCTGGGCGATGGTTCGTGGAGAAGGAGACCAGATAACTCTGTATGTTCCGGACGACGATCAGATCTGCTTTGCACCCATCCTGTACCAGGTGGAGCTCCAGCGCAGTGGGGAACATGTTGCCCTGACCGTCCGCATCCAGGACCCGCAGCTGTATCCGGATGGTGCACTGGGCTATCAGGTGAACCAGGAGAACCGGATCCCCATCCCGCGGGATTGCATCAATGTTCCCATTCGGTTCAAGGCTGCGCCGGAGGATGAAATTCAAGTGCTGCCGGATGATGCATACAGTGGACAATACAAAAGAATCTGATCGATCGGATGCACAACGTCACGGAAGAGAGGAATACGAGCTGCTATGTCATATCGCTTTAAATGCCCCTATTGCTTTGCGGAATGCGAGGATGATAAGGTCCTGTTCCGCGCTACTTACTGTTTTGATGACCGCCAGCTGCATAATCTTGCGCCCGATGATCCGGAACGCAGCATCAAACAGCTTTTTGTAAAAAACAGCAAGGATTCGCCTAAGGTGAAAAAACTGATCCGGTTTTGGGAGAGAAAGGGTGCAGAGTCCGGATATATCACCGATCCAGGCTGGAATATGCCCTATATTGACCCACAGGACAAAGACTTTGTGCAAATGATCCGCGCCAATGATACCGGCCGGCTCAAAGTGGGGGAGGACGGCTTTGTCCGGGACAAGGACGGCTTTGTGCTCCGTGTGGTGGACCGGTACGGCTCGGAGTTCCAGCCCATGAAACGGCTGTGCCCCTATTGCCTGAACCCATTCCCCCTGGAAGACTACGGCAAACGGGAAATCAAGTTTATCAGTGTGGTGGGCACGACTGGCGCAGGCAAAACGGTCTATCTGCACCAGCTGCTGATGCGGTTTGCCTCCGCAATGGCCGGCACCAACTATAAGGTGGAGGCCAGCAACCTGAGCGATCTGGGCGAGCATGTGGACCCAGACCATCCGCTGCCAGGTGCAACCGATACCCGCGTGATGCGGCGGCCGCTGGCAGTCAATCTGCAGGCGGATCAAAGCCATGGCAACAAAAAGATGACGCTGGTGTTTTATGATGTTGCAGGCGAACATTTCTCCAAACACGAAAACGGAGAGAGTGAGCGGGAAGCCTCGGGCGGTGTGACAGATTATGTCCGCTACAGTGACGCGCTGATGATTCTGATCGATCCCAAGCAGATCGCCTTTTTGACCCGCGGAGGCCGTGCGCAGCTGGCAGAGGATGTGCAGAAGACCATCGATGTACTGTTTCTGCTGCGGGGCGAATGGAACAATGTGCCCACTGCGGTGGTACTGACCAAGAGCGATACGCTGGAAACTATCAGGGAAATCGATTCGGACAGTGAAATTTTCCGCAACATTGAGCACGGAAATGGCTCTGCTGGTTTTCAGCGGGACAGCTTTGTGAAGGTCAACCGCCAGATCCGTGACCTATTCAAAAATTATGCACAGGAAATCTATCACACCATCAGTCAGATGGACCGGCCAGCCTTTTTTGCCGTCTCGGCCATCACCTGCGGTGTGGAATGGAAGTTTGAAAAGAACGGTCATCTGTTCAGGCTTACAGAGGATGACTTTGAAAAACTCAACATGATGCGGGACTGGATCTTTTACGAGTGGAACGGCGAGGGACCGATGACCCCGGAGCAGAAGGAACAGATGCGCCGCAATGCCCCGCAGCCTCCCTGCCAGTTGTCCCATCCGATTCCGGAAACGCAGGATATTACCGAAGAGTTTGCCCGCAATGTCCAGACCGACCTTGTGGGGGAACGTTTTTCCTACGGGCAGGTGCTGCGCTGCCAGCTGACCCTTGCCGATGTGATGAGCATCAATGTGCTGGGCTACCCGGCTGGAGACCCAAATCCCCGCCGGGTAGAGGAACCGCTGCAATGGATTCTGTGGAGAATGGGGCTGCTGGCCCCGGTCTTCCAACCGGAGCCCGAACCGGAAAAGCCGCGCAAGGGGCTGTTTGGCTTCCTGACCAAGAATGCCAGCGATCCGCAGTGGACTGCCGACTGGAATGCTGCAGTTCAAAAAGCGCACGAGCAGTTTTACAACGGTGAAGAAGACTATGCGGCTCCGTACAGAGAGTTCCGGCAGAGGCATTCGCTTTAATTGTGAGTTACTTTGCTTGCAAGAGGAAACACTACGCAGGGGAGAGAAAACGGAATGTCAAGGGGATTTCGGTGCCCTTACTGCTTCAGCATCTGCGAAGAAAACAAGGTATACTTTCGGGCGACACGAGGGTTCAGCGCAGAAGAGCTTGCGACGCTGCTGCCCGGGCAAAGCCCGGAGGAACAAAGAGCGCTGAAGCGGTTTGAAAAAAACAAAATTGACTCGCCGGCGCTGGAAAAGCAGGTCCGCTTTTGGGAGCCGAGAGGGGGCACCCGTGCGATGATCGCCGGGGACCCCGACTGGGATATGCCATACCTGAATCCATCCGACCCCATGTTTGCAGAAATGATTCGTGCGGACCATACGGGCACATGGAAGGTGGAAAGTGATGGATTGATACGGGACCACAGCGGTTTTGTACTCCGTGTGATGGATCGGTACGGCAGCCCGGAGCACCTGATGCAGCGGCTGTGCCCCCACTGCCTGAACCCGTTTCCGCTGTCGGATTACGGAAAATACCACATCTGCATGATTGGACTGGCGGGGATCAGCGGCGCGGGCAAGAGCGTTTATCTGTCGCAGTTGCTGGTCCAGCTGCGCAAAAATGGCGCCAGGACGGGCCTGAAACCCCAGGAGGACAATTTGGATGCGGTGATGGGCGCACAGTCCCGTTTGCCCGGGCCCACGCCTGCGGATAGGATCTGCCGGCCGCTGGCTGTCAACCTGCTGACGGAAGATGGAAAAAAGGGGGTTACCCTAGTATTTTACGATACGGCAGGGGAACAGTTCTCCCGCAGCAAAAGCAGCGGCAGCGGTCTGGCAGAGCTGGACTGCCTGCAAAACTGCGATGCACTGATGCTGGTGGTGGAGCCTCAGCAGATTAAGAAGGGGAACAGCGGGAAACGGGTCCCACTGGATCGTTTGCAGGAAGTTTTGGAGTGCCTGAAAAATCTCCGCCAGGAAAAATGGGCCAGCGTACCGGTGTCTGTCATCCTGACAAAGTGTGAAGGGTTCAGGGAAGATCCCGATTTCCAGCCTGTTTGGCAGCAAATTCAGGCATTTGACGGGCTGTATCAGGAAGAACGGATCAAGCCGGGGCAGTTCCCGCGCGAGGACTTTCTTCAGGCAAACCAAATGCTCCGGAAGCTTCTGTACAAGGAACTTCCAGAAGCAGTGGAAATTTTCCAACAGATGGAAAATCCGGCCTATTTTGCGGTAGCCGGTGTGGAAAACGGGATTTTCAAAAAACTCCAGCTGGATGAAAAGATCTATGAGGTCAGTCCGGAGGATATTCAAAAAGTCCAGCTCACCCGTCTGTGGGTGCAGGAGTGGAATTTATACGGCACAGAGAGTTACAGTGACTGCATTCAGGCCCGTCAGCAGATGCCGGAATGTCCCTGCGGCTTTGTCTCACAGATTTGGTTTGGACAGCAGCTGGAAAAAACTGCGCTGCAGGATATCCAAACCAAAATCCAGGGCCGGGAAGAATCAGACGGAACAGTGCATACATTTACGCTGGAGGAAATCCTCACAGCAAAAATCTGTAGTTATGCAAGGGATCATTTTCGGATTCAGTCGGGCCTTTTGCCGCTGCAGTGGTGTTTGTGGCAGCTGGGCATCATGGGCCCTGTTTTCCAAAGCGGGCCGGTGCCGGAACAGCCGCGGCGTGGCTTTCTGCGCAAAAAAGAAATGCCGGATGACCGCTGGGCTGCACTGTGGGAGGCAGTTTGCAGACAGGCCAGAAGCCGCTTTTACAATGGTGAGGAAGATTATTTAAGCCCCATCGAGGAGTTTGAACGTGTGCACGGTCTGTCCTGTCAGACAGACAAACATGGTTGAGAAGGGAGAAGCGATGGCTGGTATTGCAGTAGAACAAGCATGCCGGTTCCGTATGCGGAATGGATATGGGATCTGTGCAAGGTCCGAGGGCTTTTTGGATCAGAGCGCGGAACGTATGGGCAATGAGTTCAACGACATTATGAATCCGCTGTTTGGTGGGCATCCCGGACAAAGTGTACTGTCCTGTGTGCAGTCGGATGAGGATGTATTTGTGGCCCTGTGCACTATGCGCACGGAGGCGCACGGTCGTCTGGCTATTTTTACCCACAGTTATCTGCTTCCGGCGGCAGAGTATCGCCTGCTGATGGAGGAAAATCCGGCAAAACTGCTGTTTGCTCCGCTGGACAAAATGTATACCTCCCTGCCGGGTGGGGCTGCTTTGCCCCAGGCGGAGCTGGTGTTGGACTATCCCGGCCCCGGTCTGGAGGCGCTGCGGGAGAAGTACCATCTGGGAGATGCGCAGTATGCATTGCTGCTTTGGTCGGCCTACGACGCAATTTGCCGCCAAAGCTCGCTGTGCCTGTCTTTTTCCAACGTACGGCCGGACCGGATGAAAGAGATTCGAGAGCTGTGCTATTGTGTGCTGATGGGCCTGCTGCCATCCATGCGCGGCAGGGTCAGCTTTGCCAGTAGCTGTGATATGCGCCGCCAGATCTGCATGGAAGAACCCCAGAGCGGGTATGTGGGCGGGCCGGGAATCCGTTTTTGCCTCGATGGCGAAGGCTCAGATTACCGACTGGAGGAGCTGGACGAGGTGGAGCGGAAATTTGTGCTGCACCTCGCCCAGGCCCCTGCGGAGCACAGAGAGGCTTTGCTCCGCAGGCTGGACCAATGGATCGGAAATCTGCTGATGCCTGGGAAGAGCTGTCCGCTGGAATTGATTGTCGCGGCCTACTTCCTGAGCGGGGAAGAGACAATCGGGGATGCGGCAGCCCGCAGCTTGCTTGCCAGCCTGACGCACGCGGCTGAAAAAGTGCAGTTTCAGGAGGACAGCCTGGACCATGTTCTGGCAAAGCTGATGCAGAGCCTGGAGTGTTTCCCACTGCAGGGTGGGGAGATGCTGCTGGAGCGGGCACAGCAGGGCAAACTGCCGTTTGACCAGGTGCTGCGTCTGTTGCATTGCTGCACGGAACTAGAAAAGGCACAGCTGCTTGAGCAGCTGTTGAGTAGGCCACGGAGCTCTGCCACAGACCAGATGGTACGGCAGCTCCTTGTGGATCTGCCGCCGGACAGCAACGTGCTGGAAGAAGGGCTGCGGGCGCAGATTCTCCAGTGGCTGTTCTCTAACCCGACCGAGAAGGGAATGCGGTATGCGGTTTCTCTGCTGAAACGCCAGTCTGCCGAGCAGTGCCGGCAGATCATCGAGCATATGCTGACGGCCGCTGGGCCGGAACAGTTGCAATTGGCTCTGCCGCAGCTGCTGTATGTGGCTTTTCATACCGGTGTGGAGAGGTTTGCGGAGATGGAGCCGGAGCAGATCTGCCGGTGCAGCCTTTCTGGCCCGGCCCGGGACCGCTGGGACCGCTGGGCAGAAGGCGGAACGCTGCCGGAGCCGCTGCTGCAGGAAAGCGCGCGGTACTGTGTAGAAACCCAGTATGCCTGCCTCGGCAGGGAAAAAGAAGGGGCCCAGGCACTGCTTTTGTGTTGTCGGGAATTTCCGCATTGGGGAAAAAATCTGCTGAAAGTCGTCCGGGAAGCGTTTCCAAAACTCAACGATGAGGTAATTCTCCAGGGCTTTTTGTCCAATGTCTCTTCCCGGGAGAAGCTGGTGCAGCTGTGCGCCGGGGAACTTTCGGATGCCGAGCTGGCGGAGGGCAGCAGCTCTGCCAGTCGGGCAAGACAGCTCTTTGTACAGTTCTTCCGCCAGGAAAAGAGAGGGCTGGACAGCCGCAGCCTGCGGAACCAGCTGGAACAAGAGGCACTGCAGCTGGCTCAGACCCATCTGGCTCCGCAGGTACAGACTGGGATTTTGGAACAGGAAGCACAGTGGGCACTCAAGCAATGCTCTGGCGGTGAGTGGGTGACCGAAGCTGCGGCCTGGCTGACGTTTGTACAGCAGCTGAAGCTGCTGAGCTTGTGCAAAACGCCGGAATATCAGCTGCTGTGCAGCATTCGGCAGCTGGAGCAGGGAGAAGGAGGACAAGCCTTCAGCGCGCTGATGCGCGGAAAAGGTGGCCTGTCCGAGGAAAAGAAATGGGAATTGATCGACAGTCTGCCGCAGCTGATGACCCGTATGGGGAAAAAAGGGATTTTTTGCTGGGAACTGCCCTTCCTTTACAGCTGTCAGGATGCCTGCCAGGAGGACAATAACCACCTGGATGCACAGAGACTGTATGACCTTCTGAAATGGCAGGAGGCAGGGCAGTCCTTTGCCTGGCCGGCAGAGGTTGAAAGAGCAGATCTTCCTGCATGGGTGGATCAGGAGCAGCGCCGCCTGCTGGGAAAAGAACTCAAGCGGCTGGCTGGACGTGAGGCAGGACAGCAGGTGCAGGATCTTGTTCGGGTGCTTCTGGAAAAGGAAACCGCCGGCAAATCGAAGGCGAATGCACACGTCAACACAGACCACAAAGAAAACGGAATCACGAGCGTATTCAAAAGTTGGTTTGGCCACAGGTAAAAAATAAGCGGCTGCATATTTGACAGCGGTATGGAACAGAAAGGGAGGAAATTGGATGCGTGTAACAGGAGAGCGAAAAACAACCTATCGGCTGCTTGATACCCCCGTTCGGCAAGGGTATGATGGCGTGGTCTACAGGGTGGACGGCGGAACGATGGGCGGAATGCAGACTTTTGTGAAGTTATACCCATCGGCGATGCGGACCGATCAGGAGCGAAACAAGGTGATCGATGCAGTCAATGGCAGAGGAGGGATCATGGGCCCCCGCCCCATTGAGCCGGTTTATGAGCGGGGAAAATTTGCCGGATATGCGTTTCAGGAAGAAACTGCCGTTCACATGCCGCCCCCGCCCCCGCCGCCGGCAGCCAAGGCCCCGGTTTGGCTGCTCCTTGTGGAAACGGTGGTTTTTGGCATGGTCGCAAGCCTGGTCATCCGCTTTGTCATCATGGGCATGTTGCGGGCCACTGCCTCTGAGCTGTGTTATACGATACTTAGCAATGGGACATTGCTGAGCGTGGGCGGCTTTGTGACCGGATTGATCGGCGCGGTGCTGGGCAGCAAAGCGGATGCGCCGCTGTGCTATCTGGTCGGGCCGGTATTCTATGTGGTGGGAGCTTTTGTGGTTTTTACGGCTGTCAGTTTGCTGGCACTTCTGATCTCGGCGGTTACGGTGGGAGCCTCCATTGCGGCGCAGCTGCTGCCGACCGCAATTGGCACAATCGTGATCCTCGGTGTTGTTGTCTATCTCTTGAAGTTGTTGCTGCGATAAAAGAGCAAAGCGGGGGAAAATGCCATGGCAGAGGTGAAAGAATTTCGACACCTGTTGGAGCAGCTCCAGCAGCTATCCAACGCCCAGCACACAGACCAGAAGAAGGAACTCTGGGAGGAAATGGATCAGAAGTCCCAGTGGATTGGACAGCTTGCAGAGCAGGTTTTCCATAAGTATTCGGGAAGCTTTGTGACCCCTCGAATCCCAGAAAGCGACCCGCCGGCGCCGATTCTTCAGGCCGCGCTGGAGTATATGAACAACCAAAAAAATTACAGCTCTCTGCTCCAGCCGGGTCTGTTCCGAAAGGTACAGGAGGCGGACTATCAAAATTTCCTTACCTACGCGGAAGCGGCAAAGCGCTATTACCATAACCAGGCGCAGATTCTGCGGGAATCTGCCGGACAGAAAGAACAGACCTGGTCGGCCCTGCTCGAGCAGTACAGCGCTGCTGCCCAAGAGGTTTTGGCCAACACAACCCCGCAGCAGGAGTACCAGCCCGCTGGAAGCGGCAGCTCGACCCTCTATCTGGGAGATATTGAGGAACCCGCAGAGTATGAGCTGCCGATGCCGGAAGGGGAGCGGTGGCTGGATGAGGACTGGGCTCGCATCCCCTTCCACTACAAAACAACCCAGCCCTTTACCCTCTTTATTGACGCGCCAGACAACCGTGAGTTCGACACCCTCCAAAAGCGGACTGGACAGATTTTGCGGGGGCTGATGTATCAGATCATCCGGGCCATGCCCGCCTACTCGTATCGTTTTTTGGTCATCGACCTGAAAAAATCTGCTGGTTTTTTAGAGGAACTGCAGGTGCTCGCCCGTGTGATCAACGGCAGCGCATACGTTCTGAATGAGGAGGTCTGCCGTCATCGCTATCAAATGCTCAAGACGGCCACTACCTCGGAACAGGCCTCCCAGATGCTGCGTGAGCTGGACGAATGGCTGGGCAAAGTCACGGCCCTGTGCGCCGGCGAAAGCTCGCTGGTGAGCTACAACCAGGCCCGGATGAAGGACGGCGCAGTGATGGAGGGACAGCACATTGTTCCCCAGACCTTCGTCATCCTGAACAACATCCATGGGATGGGAAATGTCGTTGCAGCCACAGCCAGAAGGCTGATTGAAAATGCAGCGCAGTGCGGCGTCAGCACCATCCTCCTCTCAGGGCGCACCAGGGAGGAGCCGCTGGATAAGGAGGAAGAACAGCTCAAACAAATCGTCTCGGACTGGATGGAGATGGACGAAGAGGACTGCATCGTTGAGCTGAGTGCAGCTTCTCTGGGAGAGCCCAAAACCAAGGAAATCCGGCGTTCCCACCTGAACTTTTCTCCCTGGACCGGGGTAACCGCCGATCCGAATTATCTGGAGGCCATCCGCGCAAGTCTGCGGCCAAGCGTCAACATTGAAACCGCAATGGAAAAGCGGCTGGATCTGGATGCGCTTTGGGGCAAATCCGACGGCGCCAGTGAGATTGTGCTGCCCGTGGGAGTGAACGAGCACGGCAAGGTGACCACCATTGCCATTGGCGGCCCGGACGGAGCGCATGCGCTGCTGGCCGGTTCCACCGGCTGCGGCAAATCCACCCTGCTGCACGATATCATCAACGGGGTCATTGCCTTTTACAAGCCCACTGATGTGCAGCTGTGGCTGGCAGATTACAAGCTCAATGAGTTCCAGCGCTATGCCGAGGACACTCCGCCCCATGTGAAGTTCATCGGCATCTCCCGGAGCATGGAATATTCGCTGGGGTTCATCGAAAAAATTCACAGCGAGATGGAGCACCGTCAGCAGTTGTTCGGCAAGATCACCTCTCTCAAGGAATACCGGGAGACCTACGGCGAAGACAGTATGCCGCGGATTCTGATTGTGATCGATGAGTTTCATAAGATGTCCGACCACGTCCGAGACAACCCTGAACACAAGCAGATGCTGACCAACATTCTCAAGGAGGCCCGCTCGGTGGGCATCTCGCTGTTCCTGTCCGACCAGACCTGCGGCATCGGCCTCAAAGGCCTTTCAGAAGAAGGCAAGGAGCAGTTAACCCTGCGGATGTCGATGCGCAGCAGCTACGACGAGTACAACGCGGTTATGGGCATCTCCAACGCCCGTGAGGTGCGGGAGCTGAAGGCCCTGCGCCGCTGGGAAGTAACCCTGAAACGGGTCGAGACCTTTGAAAACGACGAGGGGGAGGAAGAGGTCCGCTCTTATTTTGAGTGGAACCGGACCCTCTACCTCAGCAATGAAATCCGGGAGCAGATTGCTCGCCGGAGCATTCAGGAATATGGCCCTTGCACTGATGTGCAGGTGGTGCGCAGCGGTGTGCGGATCCGCCCGGACTGGGAAGATGTGGTCCGCAGCGCACCCCCTGCAAAGCCCCGCACCCTCCCAATCTATCTGGGGGTTCCAACCAGCCTTGACAAATACCTCTCCCTGTCGCTGCGGATGAACTTTGAAGAGAACATCCTTTGCATTGGAGATGACGATATCCGTCTTCTCAGTGTGATGGAGAGTGTTCTCCAGAGTGTCCGCTGTGCCGGCAGACCCTATAAGGCGTATGTGCTGATTGATGAGTACGAGCCAATGTACTACGAGGGGGAGACCTGGCTGCACGCTCTGGCTCAGAAGGACAACTCTGTGGAGCTGTGCGTCGGGGAGGAAGAGGTTTGCCGGGCAGTGGCGCAGCTGGATCAGATAGTCCAAAAGAGAATGCGCCAGCGCACCGGGAAAGAACAGATTTTTGTATTCTGGATTGGGCTGGCCGGGCTGATTCAAAGCCTTTCGATGGAAAGTCGCCGCCCCGCAGAGCTGCTGGCTGATTCTGCCCCGTCACACCCCACGGCACCCAAATCCATGGAAGAATCCAAGGCCTTTGAACCTGCCGCAGAATCATCGGATCCGCTGGACCGGAGTATGTCGGAACTGGAAAAGCAGTTTGAGGCTCTGTTTGGAAGCAGCTTTTCCGGAGGGGAGAAATCTGTAGAGGAGGCCCCGGCACCGGAAGACGGCGAGCAGAGGATGGTCTATAACATCAGCGATGATGTGCAGGAAATCGTCCGCATGGGGCCCCGCCAGGGGGTTTGCTCGGTGGTTTTCCATTCCTCAGTGTCAATGCTCAAACGGACGCCTTGCGCCCGGCAGGATGATTTCCGGCACAGGATTGGCTTTGGACTGGGCACAGATGATGCCATTCTCTTCCTTAACAGCAGCAAGGCGATTAAGGATGCGGAAGGCAATCTGATCGATGAATCGATGGCGGTTTACTTTGATGGCCGTTCCTACCGCCAGTTTGCTCCCTTTATTGGAGAGCTGGAGGAGGGAGAATGAAGGCCGAAAAGATTGATTATGAGAGGCTGCGTCAACTGGAACAGGATCTGAAAGAATACGGAGAAGAAATCAAACAAGCTGCGGTGCGGATGAGATCGGTGACCGATCATGCACATGGAGGCCTGAAAGACTCGTTTTCCCTTGCAACCCTGCAAAAGATGGAAACCACGCTGGAGCAGCTGCAGCAGGCCGGCGAACGGCTGGTGGATGATATGGATTCTGCTGAGCTTGTCATCCGCAGAAAGATGGAACAGCAGAAGGAACAGAGCAAGAAGGGCCCGGACAGGGAAGCCCCGGACGGCCCGAAAGAGACCGCGACAAACTGAAAAACAGAAAGGAAAAAAGATGTCAGAAGTTCATGGAAACTCTGCGAAAGCAAGAGAACTCAGTGAAAAATTAGCCCGGTCGGTCGTCCAAATCGGAAATGGCGTGCTCGAGGTAGAACAGGCAAACCAGTCCGTCAGAAGTGCCATCAAAGAGGATGGATACAAGCAAACGGAAAACCTGGTCAAAACGATTAAGGCCCAGATGATGGAATACAAAGAGCCCATTTTACAGGTGAGCCAGGCGCTGGTGCAGTATGCGGAATTTCTGGAAGAAATTGAAAAGCGGGATTCGTAATAAACGGGTGGAGACCAAGCAAAAGAAAGGTGGATGAATATGGCCAGTGTCAATACAAATTTTGATAACGCAATCAGAGGCTATGCAAAGATGGAAGAGGCGCTGCGGGGGATTCGCGGTTCCGTTAAAGAGATGCAGAACAGTGCCTCGGAAGCAAAAGCATGTTTGAAGGACAGCGTCTCCCAGAAGAATTTGAATCGGATTGAGCAGCTGGCTCAAAATCTGGACAAGCTGCTGGCAAACGGAGAGGAGCGGGTCCGGGAGCTGGAGTATCAGGTTAGAGAGGACAAAGGCCGCTACGAGGATATGGAAGAGGAACGCTAGGGTGTATCTGAGAAGTCGGCTCATATGTGCAAAATGGAGAAAATGACAGC
>ERZ1090863.367-NODE-367-length-26503-cov-7.473609_pt1 | contig 26503 bp, 29 predicted proteins | sample MGYA00478480_ERZ1090863 | MGnify/ENA primary metagenome ERZ1090863 (study PRJEB33644, sample SAMEA5815746) | chicken gut metagenome | biome: Chicken; feature: Gastrointestinal Tract; material: Caecum | place: Ireland | collected 2019-01-01 | study: A study of the...
TTCAGAAAACGAAAAAGCGGGAATTGCTTCAGTATTCTACTGACAATTCCCGCTTATATCAGCGTCCCGTGCGGGAATCGAACCCACAGCTAGCGCTTAGGAGGCGCTTGTTTTATCCGTTAAACTAACAGGACATATGCTTGATTTACTGCCTTTCTATGATACTATAAATCCCCCCTTTTGGCAAGGGGGGATTTCTCCGGATTTTTTTAAAATTTCAACCTGTTTTATCTGTATGCTAGTCATCGGTACCATCGCCATGATGCTGGTGTCCATGGTGTCCCTGCTGGATAGTTTCCGATAGATCGTCTTCACCAGAGGAGCCCTCTGTGGTGTCCGAGGAGTCTTCCGTGGATCCCTGGCTGGTATCCGGATCCCGGGAGCCCTGTATGTTTTCGGACTCTGTAGACAGGTCTTCGTCCGGGGATTTTTCCTGGGAATATTTCCAGATCAGATCCCGGATTTCCGACATGGTCATATCCTGGACTTCTTCCAGGGTAATGTCAGGATCCAGATCCTGAAGAACCTGCCAGGCCTGATACTTTCCGAAAGAGAGCCCTGCATCATGGGCGTGATGGACTTCTTCGGAATTTCCCGAATGGCAGTACACATTCTGGTGTTCAGACATACAGGATTCCACATTGTCCAGGATCTCGCTGCTTTTAGCAGCGTTGTCTCCTGCTACAGTCAGAACAACATCTGCATTGTCGGCCATGTAAACTTCCATATTCTGATCTTCCATAAGGGTCTCCAGAGCATCGGTATAATCCATATATTTAATGTGAAGATCCCGGGCCAGTGCCCGGCCGTCTTCGTTGTATCCGGTGACAGAAACGATCCGGTCAAAACGGTTGATCCCCAGTTCCAGAGAAGGATTTACATCTACACTGATAAATGCGGTTGGAGTAAAGAACAGCCAGGAGCCGCCTCCGATAAAGACTGCCAGGGAGCAGACTGCTGCTGCGGCAAATTTCCGAAGAGGAGAAGGTCGTTTCTTTTCTTTAAAGTATACCTTTTCAAAAAGGTACTTTTTGGTGGAGGTCTTTAAAGATTCTTCCGCGTGGATCTGATCTAAAGAAGCCTTCAGTTTTTCTTTTTCATCCATTTTCTCCCACCTCCTCCAGGCTGGATCTGAGCAGCTGTCTACCCCGGTTCAGCAGGGTGTAGACGGTATTTTTATTTTTCCGGAGGATCTGTCCGATCTCTTCAGCGGAATATTCTTCATAATAATACAGATAGATTACGTCCTTGTATTTTGAAGGGAGAGCCAGTACCGCTTCCAGCACGTCGCTGTGATCGGGAGCCGGTTCCCCGGGTTTTTCCCTCAGACTGTCAAGAGGAAGAGTCCTGCTGTGGAAGAAGCTTTTCAGCAGATCCCTGCAGGCATTTATGGTCACCCGTATGATCCAGGCTTTTTCATGGTTCGTACTGTGAAACTCAGGGGATTTCAGGACGTACTTTAAAAAGACAGTCTGGAAAAAATCTTCTGTGTCTGCGTAATTCTTCAGATGTATCATACAGATCCTTTTTACCGTATCTCCATACAGGTCTATAGCCCTGGAGGCCTCTTCCTCACTTCGCATTTCCTTTTTCCATCCTTCTTAATTATAGTCAAAGACCCTGATGCAAGTATGTGGGGCATCAAACTAGCAGCAATGTAAGCATCGGGGTATGAGACCCTAACGGCAGAAGCCGTGACATCCGAAAGACCGGTTCTGTCCGGAGTTGTGATGTCCGCCCTGAAAGCCGTGGTGAGAGCTTTCCTGTCCATGATGGCCAGTAAAATTTTCTCCCGTATAAGCATTATAATAGTCGCATACGCCGTCATTGTCCAGGTCCTGATAGCAGTGTCCATCCTCCCGGCACCAGGGACAGGCAGTGCTGGCATCTCCCGGGACAACAGCGGAGGAGGAAGAACTTCCCTGGACAGCTCCGCTGCCTGTGCCGCTTCCTGTACCGGTTCCAGCGCCTGCGGCAAATACGGCTGTTGTGCCCAATACCACAATGGCTGTCCCGATGATGAATCCTTTCACAAATTTCTTCATAAAAAACACCTCCCAGAGTATTGATCATTTACTGTTTCACTATCAATACGATCCGGGAAGGCGTTTTCATTCAGATTTTTAAATTTTTTTTGACTTTTTTTCCAGGTACACAAACATAAGCAGGCAGAGGGTGATCTGGACCAGGCTGGAGGCGGGAGTGCCAAGGCCGATCTGGAAAAGAGTGGCTCCCGGTATCCGGCTGACCAGATACACTACAGGGATCCTCACCAGGAAGGCGCCTACGATACCCTGGATCATAACAAACATAGTTTTCTCGCACCCGTTATAATAACCGGTAAAGCAGAAAAGGAAGGGGGTGAGCATACAGTCGATGGCATAAGCCTTCAGATAACTGTGGGCGTCGGCAATGACGGCAGGATCCTTGGAAAAGATAGAGGCCATAACGTCCCCGTGGAAAAAGGTCAGGATCCCCATGACCACGCCTACTGCAAAAGCGGTCAGGACTCCGTATCCCAGGGCTTTTTTGGCCCGGAGAGGATTCCCGGCCCCCATGTTCTGGGCAACGAAAGCAGACATAGACTGCATATAGGCGGAAGGCACCAGCATGATAAAGGTACAGACTTTTTCTCCCACGCCTACTCCCGCAGAAGCGGCTACACCGAAAGTATTTACAATAGTCTGGATCACCAGAAAGGAGATCCCTACCAGCAGCTCCTGGAGAGCCACCGGAGCCCCCAGACGGATTTCCGTAAGGATGATATTCTTATCAAAACGGATAAATTTCCGGGAAAATTCAAAGGGAAGTTGCCGCTTCCGGATAACTGCCAGGGAAATGATCACGCTGACTGCCTGGGCGGCTACTGTGGCAATGGCAGCGCCTGCGGCGCCCATATGGAAAACTGCTACCAGGAGAAGATCTCCGCAGATATTCACCACACAGGCGATCATAACGGTGAGAAGAGGCGTTTTGGAATCTCCGATCCCTCGAAATACAGCTCCCAGTACATTATAAGCAATAATAAAAAGAGAACCGCCGCCGCAGATGGCAATATAATGGCAGGTCTGGTCAAAGGCTTCCGCCGGGGCATGAAGGGCATTTGCCAGGAAACCTGCGCCTCCGATCATGATCAGAGTCAGCAGGATGCCGAAAACAATAAAAAGACAGATACCGCTGCCAATGGCCCTTCCTGCTTCTTTTGGGCGCTGGCTGCCGATCCGTTCTCCTACCAGTATAGTGATACCCATAGAAAGACCGGTGATGATCATAGTTACTGTAGACAGGAGCATACTTCCTGTGGCCACTCCCGATACATCGGCAGTAGAAGCAAACTGTCCGACTACCAGAAGATCCACTCCTCCGTAAAGGGCCTGCAGGAACAGAGTAAAAAATACAGGGACCGCGAAACGGATCAGAGTGCCCAGGATATTTCCCTGTGTGAGACTGTGTGTTTTTGCCATGATATTCCTCCTAAGTGTTTTAGACTTTTTATCATCAAAAAAGCCGGATAAGAAACGGATATTTCAATCCGTTGCCTTATCCGGCTTATCATTTCCAGCGAATGATTTGCCCTCCGAGCAAGCAAGAATATTATAGCAGACCTGTTTTTTCTGTCAATAAAAACAGGACACAAAATCAATAAATTTTTTTCACAATTCCGTCACAGATGACTCCTATACTTCAAAATGTAAAAGGAAATGAAGGATGTATCCAAAAAGGAAAAGAGGCAGACGTACAATGAAAGATGACAATAATGAAATGGAAAAGAAAGAACTGGAAGGAAAAGAACCAGCAGAAAAAATTCCAGAAGAAAAAGAGCTGCCGGTAAAGGCAGAAAAACAGAAAAAACCTATGTCCATGGGAAAGAAATGGGCAGTATTAGTCGCCATGGCGGTAGTCTTCGGACTGATCGCAGGCAGTATTATGTATGGAATCAATGCCGCCGGAAACAGGATCCAGGCAGCAAGTAATATAGAAGAAACCAAAACAGTTTCCGATGATACAGCTTCAGACAGTGACAATTCCTCAGATGGAGAAAGCACTGCAGTAGAAGAGGTTACCAAAAACGCAATGCCCTCTGTAGTTACCATTTCCACTATGTCAGTAGAAGAAATGAGAAGCTTCTTCGGAGGTACGCAGCAGTATGAAGTGGAGGGCGCCGGTACAGGAGTTATCGTAGGAGAAAATGATTCAGAACTTCTTATCGCCACCAATAACCATGTGGTAGAAGGCGCTACCAGCCTTTCCGTAGGATTTATAGATGAAAGTACAGCAGAAGCAGAAGTAAAAGGCAGCGATGCAGACAACGATCTGGCAGTAGTATCTGTAAAACTCTCTGATATCTCCAGTGACACCATGAACCAGATCAAGATTGCTTCTATCGGTGATTCCGATGATCTGGAGCTGGGACAGCAGGTAGTGGCCATCGGTAATGCCTTAGGCTATGGACAGTCTGTAACCTGCGGTTATGTAAGCGCTCTGAACAGAAGCCTTACACTGACAGATGAAAACGGAACGACTATTAATTCCACAGGTCTGATCCAGACAGACGCAGCCATTAACCCGGGCAACAGCGGCGGCGCTCTTTTAAATATGAAGGGCGAGCTGGTAGGGATCAATGAAGCAAAATCTTCTTCTACACCTGATGGATCTTCTGTAGACAATATCGGATTTGCCATTCCTATTGATAAGGCAGAGGAAAGCCTTAAAGATCTGATGAACCTGCCTACCAGAGAAAAAGTAGACGCAAGCCAGGCTTCTTATCTGGGAATCCAGGGCGGCAGCGTTACTTCTGATGTGACACAGCTTTATGGTATCCCCAGCGGCGTTATCGTATCAGAGGTTGTTGAAAACGGTCCCGCAGACCAGGCAGGGATCCAGAAAGGCGATGTGATCACAGAACTGGACGGACGGAGCATAGGCAATATGGAACAGCTTCAGGATGTGCTCCAGTACTACGCATCAGGAGAAACCGTGAAGGTCACCGTTCAGAGATCCCAGGGCGGAAGCTATCAGGAACAGGAGATCAGCGTTACTTTAGGATCTGCTCAGGACGCGGAAAAATAAGACAGGGAAAGAAAATTTTATCTCTTTTTATAAGGAAGGATGGGCTTACAGATTAGAAAGTTAGAGATAAAGTAAACCTGGAGGAGTATAAAATTAATGAAATATAACCAAACCCATTGTGGTAATGGTGGAAAGTATTTAGACAAAGTTGACAAAAATCGGCCTGAATGTTATAATATGTCTAATTTAGGCGTATGTGCGATGTAGTGGATACGAATGGATTATAATCTAAGGACGATGAAGTGCTTGGTTTCTGACTATGCTTCAGCGAAGCATAGTTAGTTAATCAGGCACTTTTTTGTTATTTAAAAGCTAAAGACGGCTTTTAACGACAAAAAGAAGAAATTTTCTTCCTGTCCGAAAATGAAAGGAGGATGAAGGTTGCAAGAATTTATTTTGAACACCCATATTTATATGGGAAAAGAAGGGCTGGATGAACTCCTTGACGGCGTAGAGAAGGCGTTCATCGTCACAGACAAATTCCTGCATGACAGCGGTATGGTGAAGTACCTTACGGAACCTATGGAAAAACATCATGTTGCCTATGAGATTTTTTCAGAAGTAAAGCCGGATCCGGACATTGCCACAGTTACCAGAGGAATTGGAAAAATGCAGGAATTTCAGCCCCAGATCCTTTTTGCTCTGGGAGGAGGCTCCCCTATTGATGCGGCGAAAGCTATAAACTGGCTTTCGGTAAAGGGAGGACTTTCAGAGAAGATCAAATTTGTAGCAGTTCCCACTACCAGCGGCACAGGCTCTGAAGTGAGCATGTTTTCCGTGATCAGCGATCCGGATAAATCGGCCAAGTATCCTTTAGTATCCAAAGAACTGCTTCCTGATGCGGCAATCCTGGATGCAGAACTGGTAAAGAGTGTACCGCCTTCTGTAACGGCAGATACGGGGATCGATGTGCTTACCCATGCCATTGAAGCTTTTGTATCTCTGAATGCCAATGATTTTACAGATGCAGCTGCAGAGAAAGCTATGAAGCTGGTAAGAGGAAACCTGATGAAGGTTTACAAAAATCCGGATGATATGGAGGCAAGACAGAAAATGCATCATGCGTCCTGTCTGGCAGGACTTGCATTCAGTAATGCGGGACTGGGACTGAATCATGGTATGGCCCATACTCTGGGGGCCCATTTCCATATTCCCCACGGAAGAGCCAATGGAATCCTGCTTCCATATGTAATGGCCTTTAACGCCGGCTGCCATGATAAACTGACGCCGGTGGCGAAACGATATGCGCGGATTGCCAGAGTCCTCAGACTGGAGGGCCCCAGCATTCGCCAGAGCGCTTTCAGTGTGATCAGGACGACGAGACAGTATATCAAACAGCTTCATATACCGGATACTATCGAGAGCGCAGGAGTTTCCAGAGAAGATTTTGAGAGTGCGCTGGAGGAGATGGCACAGGCAGCTTATGCGGACGCCTGTACCAGAACAAACCCCAGAGAGTGCTCTGTAGAAGAAATCAAAGAAGTATTCAGACATGCTTATACCGGACGTCTGATCTGAGATGAAAAGAGGTAACAGCTATGTATGAAGACAAAAAAGAGAGGATCATTCAGGAATTTGTACCGGGCAAACAGGTAACCCTGGCTCATGTGATCCCCCATCCGGTGGAAAGCCTTTACGGTAAAATGGGGCTTATCGATGCCCAGGGAGCTATCGGTATTTTCACCATCACTCCCAGCGAGGCGGCAATAATCGCAGCAGATGTAGCCAGCAAGGCGGCTGACATCCAGATCGGGTTTGTAGACCGTTTTAACGGTTCCCTGATCATTACCGGAGATGTGGCGGCTGTGGAGGCGGCTCTCCATGATGTGATGAGTGTGCTCTGCGATTCTATGGGATTTGCGGCAGCGCCTATTACCAGATCCTAGCAGCGGGAGGTTTGTATGTCTGAAGAAAAAATGAAGAGGGTGATCCTGATCGGCAGGTCTATGGCAGGAAAGACTACCTTGTGTCAGTATATATCCAGACAGGATCTCAAATATAACAAGACACAGACTGTAGAAGTGGTCAACGGGACCATGATAGACACGCCGGGAGAATATTTAGAGAGGACGAATCTGCGGGGGGCCCTGACAGTATCAGCAGTTGATGCAGATATTATCCTGCTGGTACAGCCGGCCAATGAAGCAGGAACTATGTTTCCGCCGGGATATTCCAGTACTTTTGCAAAACCATGTATCGGGGTGGTGACGAAGGCGGATCTGGCGGATGAGAAACAGATAGAAGATGCAAAGAAGTATCTGAGAACTGCGGGAGCAAGAGAGATTGTTGTCACAAGCAGTTTTGAGGGCACAGGCTTTGAAAAACTTATGGAGTTTCTCCGGAAAACATGAGAAAACGGATAAGCTCTGGGAGGATGAAGGAAGGCAGCGTAGGATGATGCGAGTAATTGTTGCGGATGATGAACCCTTAATCAGAATGGATCTGCGGGAGATTCTGGAGAAGCAGGGCTATGAGGTGGTGGCTGAAGCGGCAGACGGATTCGACGTTGTGGAATGCTGTAAGAGAGAACATCCGGATCTGGTGATCATGGATGTAAAAATGCCTTTACTGGACGGGATCACGGCGGCCAAGATCATTGGCCAGGAAAAACTTGCCCAGACTGTGGTGTTATTGACGGCATATTGCGACAGAGAGTTTATTGAAGATGCCAAGGAAGCAAATGTAGCCGGCTATTTTGTAAAGCCGGTAAATGAGAAGACATTTCTTCCCGGGCTGGAGATCGCCGTAGAGCGGAGCCGGAAAATGGCCATGCTGGAAAAAGAATATGAGCATGTAAATGAAAGGCTGGAAAGAAGAACTCTGGTAGAACAGGCAAAGGGTCTGGTCATGAGTCAGAAAGGGATATCCGAACAGGAAGCCTATGATTATATCAGAAATATCAGCCGGACGAAAAATATTTCCATGAAAAGAGTAGCAGAAATGATATTAATGCGCAGGTGACGATGAATATGGAACATACAATTGAGAAGCTCTGCAGACAGTATACGGATCTCAACGATGAAGAGATCAATGTTATCCAGATGATGGCGAAAACCCTCCAGCCTCTGGCAAATATGGAAGCGGCCAATATGTTTATTGACTGCAGATGCAAAGAGGGGGACGCTATCGTAGTGGCTGAGGCCAAACCGGAGGAAGCGCCTTCTGCATACAAAAGCAGTGTGGTAGGGATGCTTGCCAAGGCGGAAAATGAGCCGGCAGTAGCCAGGACATTTAATCTGGGAATCGCCACGAAATTTATGCAGGCCAGGACCCAGGAAGACAATTATACCATTCAGTCAGTGGAACCGATCCTGTTTAATTCCAGGATCATCGGCGTTCTCATCAGAGAGAAGTGTATTACAGAGCCGGCGGAGGAACAGATAGAATCCAAGAAATATCAGGCAGTAGAAGTACCTATCTATCATATGGTCAATGAAAATGAGTGGCTGACAGAGGGGATTGATGAGGGACTGATCCTGGTGGATACGGATGGAAGAGTCTGCTTCCGGAATATGTATGCCAAGACTCTGTTTCATAAACTGGGGTATGTTTCGGATATCCTGGGACAGTCTTATCGGAATATTTGTCTGACAAAATGGGATGAAACAAGCGAAGATCTGGAAATATTAAAAGAAGTACGCTATGGAAAATACTATTTATGGATCCGACAGATTCCTTTAAAAAATAAAAACGGTATTATCCTGGCAGTAATCTTTCGGGATATCACAGGCTCCAGAGAACAGGAACGAAATCTGATCCTGAAATCAGTAGCTATGAAAGAGCTGAATCACCGGGTGAAAAACAATCTGCAGATGGTAGCCTCCCTTTTGCGGCTTCAGGCAAGAAGAGTAGGATCTGTGGCGGCGAAAAGAGCCCTGGAGGAAAGTATCGACAGGATCTTGTCCATGGCGGTAAGTTATGAATTTCTTTCTCATTCAGAAGGAGAGACCGTAAGCCTGAAAAAGGTCCTGGGATCTATCCGGAATAATACGCTCCAATCCCTTGCCAGACCGGAGCTTAAAGTGGATATCCGCCTGGAAGGCGATGATATGATGGTAGATTCAGATGTGGCTGTTTCCGCTGCTCTGGCAGTAAATGAGCTTCTTCATAATTCCATGAAATATGCTTTTGAAGGCAGAGACCATGGCAGTATTTCCATAACCTTGAAGAAAGGCACAGTCTACTCAGAAATCCTTGTGAAAGACGATGGAGTGGGTTTTCAGCCGGAACATACCAGAAAGGACAGTCTTGGACTGAATATCGTCAAAATGATGGTGGAAGACAAACTCCATGGAAAACTGAGGATACGCTCAGGAACTCAGGGCACAAGCGTGAGTATCGATTTTATCAGAGAAACTGCAGATTTTATAGAAGTTTCAGAGTGATAAGGAGGGGATTTATTGAAAGAACAGATTTTAAGCGTTGGAATTGACATCGGAACCTCCACTACCCAGCTGATCTTCAGCCGGCTTACGATCGTAAATCTTGCCAGCAGTTATACAGTTCCCAGGATCAGTATTGCAGACAAAGAAGTCATCTATAAAAGCGCCATCTATTTTACGCCTCTGAAATCCCAGACAGAAATTGACGGGGACAGGATAGGCGAGATCATCCGGCAGGAATACAGCAAAGCCGGAATGAAGCCGGAGGATCTTCAGACAGGGGCTGTGATCATTACCGGAGAGACAGCCAGAAAAACCAATGCCAATACAGTGCTTCAGACTTTAAGCGGTATGGCCGGAGAGTTTGTAGTGGCTACGGCAGGGCCGGATCTGGAGTCTGTGCTTTCCGCCAGAGGCGCAGGTGCAGACAAGATTTCCGAGGAAAAAAGACAGACAGTGGCCAATATTGATATCGGAGGAGGCACCAGCAACATTGCTTCTTTCCGAAAAGGAAACCTTCAGGGGACCAGTTGTCTGGATATCGGAGGAAGGCTGATAAAAATAGAAAACGGAAAGATTTCTTATATCTATCCAAAGATCCGGGAACTGGCAGAACGGCATGGGATCCGTATCCGTGAAGGGGATCCTGCTGACGGAAGGGTACTCTACCGGGTATGCGAATATATGGCGGAGCAGCTGGCAATGGCTGTTTATCTGAAAGAGCCGGACGATTTCCATAGAAGTCTCTATACCAATGACGGCAGGCCTTTAAAGAGAGAACCGGCTATTGACGCGGTGACCTTTTCCGGAGGTGTTGCAGAATGTATGCGCAGCGGCGGAGAGGCAGATATCTTCCGGTTTGGTGATGTGGGAGTCCTGCTGGCAAGGGCAGTTCTTGCGGACAGTGCCTTCCAGAAGATACAGCAGTATCAGGCGGCGGAGACTATCCGGGCCACAGTGGTAGGGGCAGGGACCCATACTACCAATGTCAGCGGAAGCACTATCAGCTATGCCAGAGATAAACTCCCTGTGAAAAACATACCGGTATTCAGATTTACAGAAGAAGAAGAGCAGGATAAAAAAGCATTCCTGGAGGCTGCAGCAAGAGGAATCTCACTTTACGAATCTGAAGGCGCCGTGGAACAGATGGCTCTGGCTTTTTCCGGAAAGTATCATACCGGATTCCGCCAGATACAGGAACTGGCTTCCTGGATACTGGAAGGAGCCGGAAAGATCGTGAAAAGTCCTTATCCTCTTATAGTAGTGATAGAAAATGATATCGGCAAAGTACTTGGAAATGCGCTGAACGTTATGCTGGAAAGGAAAAAAGCCGTGATCTGTATCGACGGCATCCATACCCAGAACGGCGATTACATAGATATCGGAGAGCCGGTGGCCGAGGGCCATGTAGTTCCCGTAGTGACCAAGACGCTGATATTTAACGGAACTGTCGAATAAAACATGTTTCATACGACAGTTACTAGTGGATTCCTAAGTAAACGAAAAGGAGATGTGAAGCAAATTGATTCTCAAGACAAAGTTATTTGGAAAAGTATATGAGTTTAAATCTCTTCGTGAAGTTATGGCAAAAGCCAATGAAGAAAAATCCGGCGACAAGCTGGCCGGGATCGCAGCAGAGTCTGCGGAAGAGAGAGTAGCCGCCAAAGTGGTGCTTTCTCACATTACACTGGAAGATCTGAGAAACAATCCGGCAGTTCCCTATGAAGAGGATGAAGTTACCAGGATCATCCAGGATGGTGTAAATGAGACTATCTACAAAGAAATCAAAGGAATGACCGTGGGAGAGTTCAGAGAGTGGCTTCTGGATACCCAGACTACCGGAGATATGATCAAACGGGCTTCCAGAGGACTTACCAGTGAGATGGTAGCGGCAGTGTGCAAACTTATGGGAAATCTGGATCTGGTATACGCGGCCAAGAAGATCCGTATTACCGCTCACTGCAATACCACTATCGGTCTTCCGGGAACCTTTTCCTCCAGACTTCAGCCTAACAATACCACAGATGATATAAAAGGTATTACTGCTTCCGTACTGGAAGGACTGAGTCTTGGATGCGGCGACGCCGTGATCGGTCTGAACCCGGTAGATGATTCTGTAGAGAATATTGCCAATATCCTGAAAAGATTTGATGAGATCAAGAATACATACGAAGTTCCAACTCAGATCAGTGTTCTGGGACACGTTACCACACAGATGGAGGCCATCCGGAAATTCCATGCGCCTATCGATCTGATGTTCCAGTCTATCGCCGGTTCTCAGAAGGGCAATGAAGCCTTCGGACTTACCGCTTCCATGCTGGATGAGGGACATGATCTGATGTTAAAAGAAGCTTCCAGTATGGGACCCAATGTGATGTACTTTGAGACAGGACAAGGTTCCGAGCTTTCCTCAGAAGCACATAACGGCTGGGATCAGGTGACTATGGAAGCAAGATGCTACGGTTTCGCGAAGAAATACAGCCCGTTCCTGGTAAACACAGTAGTAGGATTTATCGGACCGGAATACCTTTACGATTCCAAGCAGGTTATCCGGGCAGGTCTGGAAGACCACTTTATGGGCAAGCTTACCGGAATCCCCATGGGATGCGACGCCTGCTACACCAACCATATGAAAGCGGACCAGAATGATATCGAGAATCTGGCAACACTTCTTGTAGCTGCAGGCTGCAACTACATTATGGGAGTTCCCCAGGGAGACGACTGTATGCTGATGTACCAGTGTACCGGTTATCATGATTCAGCGGCATTAAGGGAGATCTTCGGACTCCGTCCTATCAAGGAATTCGATCAGTGGCTGGAAAAAATGGGATTCTCTAAAGACGGCAAACTGACACCCCTGGCCGGGGACGCATCTGTATTTTTGAAATAGGAGGTAGGGTATCTTGGTAAACGAAAACGATTTAAGAACAATTATCGCTCAGGTTCTTTCAGAAATGAACCTGGATAAAGGAAGCCAGACAGCAGACACAGCTTTGGAAAGCTGCCAGTCCTGCGCAAAAGAGCCGGTTATCGAAGAAGGCTGTATCCCCGATGTAACAGAAGTAGATATCAGGAAGCAGTATCTCGTGGAAAATCCGGTAAACAAAGAAGCTTTTTATGATCTGAAACAATACGCACCCTGCCGCCTGGGCATTGGAAAAGCCGGAGCAAGATATAAGACAGACCCGAGCCTTCAGTTCAGGGCAGCCCATTCCGCAGCGCAGGACGCGGTATTTTCTGATGTAGACCAGAAATTTATTGACGATATGGGACTTTTCAGCGTACAGACCCAGTGCGGAGATAAGGATACTTATCTGACCCGTCCGGATCTGGGAAGAAAACTCAGCGATGAGGCTGTAAAGACGGTTAAAGAGAAATGCCAGATGCATCCCCAGGTTCAGGTATATGTTTCCGACGGATTAAGTTCCGCGGCAGTAGCGGCTAATATCGGAGACGTACTTCCTGCTATCGAACAGGGACTGAAAAGCTATGGTATTCAGATGGGCACACCTTTCTTTGTAAAATACGGAAGAGTCGGAGCCATGGATGAGATCTCTGAGATCACAGGAGCAGATGTGACCTGCGTGCTCATCGGCGAGCGTCCCGGACTGATCACAGCAGAGTCTATGTCCGCCTATATCGCTTACAAGGCAACTGTAGGAATGCCTGAGGCAAGAAGGACTGTAGTATCCAATATCCATAAAGCCGGAACCATACCTGCAGAGGCCGGCGCCCATATCGCAGACGTGATCAAAAAGATCCTGGACAATAAAGCCAGCGGTACAGACCTGAAACTTTAAGTATAGAAAAAAGATACAAGGAGGAAGATATCATGAAAAGAGATCCTGTGAAGGCGGAAGTCCTCGCAACGAAAATCATCCCTAATGTAAGCCCGGATATGGCAAAGGAACTGAATCTGGAGCCGGGAATGAAATCACTGGCTCTGATCACATCCACCAGTGATGATGTTACCTATACAGCTCTGGATGAAGCAACCAAAAAGGCAGACGTTAAGGTAGTATACGCAAAAAGTTTTTACGCAGGCGCTGATAACGCCAACACCAAGCTGGCCGGCGAGATCATCGGAATGCTGGCAGGACCAAACCCAGCAGAAGTCAGAAGCGGACTTGAAGCCTGTGTAGATGTTATTGAGAATCAGGCCCATTTTGTTTCCGCAAATGAAGACGATACGATCATTTATTACGCACACTGTATTTCCAGGACCGGTTCTTATCTGTCAGAAGGCGCCGGTATCCAGGAAGGGGAAGCTCTGGCTTATCTCATCGCGCCTCCTCTGGAAGCTATGTACGGAGTAGATGCAGCCTTAAAGGCAGCAGATGTAAAAATGTGCGTTCTCTATGCTCCGCCATCAGAGACAAACTTCGGCGGCGCTCTCCTTACAGGAAGCCAGTCAGCCTGCAAGGCTGCCTGCGACGCTTTTGCGGCAGCTGTAGAATATGTAGCAGATAACCCAAGAGAGTAAACCCGGGAAATGAGCAGGTCTTAACAGAGAGGTAAAGCATGAAAGCATTAGGAATGATAGAGACATATGGCTTAGTTGCAGCGGTAGAGGCTCTGGACAGCGCCTTAAAAGCGGCAAATGTTTCTCTGGCAGACATGGTACGGGTAAAAGGCGGCAGAGTCACTGTCCTGGTGGAAGGGGATGTGGCAGCGGTAAAGGCAGCCATAGACGCTTCCCAGGCAGCGGCCGAGAGAGTAGGCAGTGTGGTAAATGTACATGTGATCCCCAGACCTGACCCTTCGGTAGGTCAGATGCTGGCAGGAGGACAAGGAAGCTTCCGCAGGGAAAAAAATCCCTCAGAGCCGGAAAGTGAAGAAAGTCCGGTACAGACTGAGATAAGATATGCGACTCCGGAAGAGACCCCGGAAATCCGGGAAGAGCCGGAAAAAGTTTCCAAGGAGACTTCTGAGAAGATCCAGAAAGAAGAGCCGCAGCCTGAGAGTGAAGAGTTCACTGAGACGCCAAAACCTGTTACCAGAGAAGGCCTGGAGAAGAAATCCGTGGCGAAGCTCCGTTCCCTGGCCAGGGAGCTGAAGCTTCCGGGAATGACCTCCAAAGACATCTGCTTTGCAAAGAAACAGCAGCTGATTGATGCGATCATAAGCTTTATGGAACAGGAGAAATAATTATGCAGTTGTACGATAAAGATCTTTTGTCAGTACAGGAAGTCAGAGAGCTGGTTGAAAAGGCAAAAGCGGCCCAGGAAGAGCTGGCAGGCAAAAGCCAGCAGGAAGTTGACCGGATCGTCAGAGCTATTGCCCAGGCAGGTGTGAGAAACGCCAGAAGACTGGGGAAAATGGCCCATGAGGAAACCGGCTTCGGCACAGAAGCTGACAAAACCATAAAAAATATATTCGCCAGCGACGGCGTATATCAATATATCAAAGACATGAAGACCGTAGGAGAGCTGGAAAGAGATGAGGAGAAAAAAGTCCGTGTCCTGGCAGTTCCTGTAGGGGTCATCGCAGGACTGATCCCTTCCACCAATCCTACATCTACAGTATTTTATAAGGCAGAAATTGCCATTAAAGCAGGAAACGCCATTGTATTTTCCCCTCACCCCAATGCCAGAAATTCCATTCTGGAGGCGGTAAAAGTGATCCGCCAGGCTATTGCAGAGGCAGGGGGCAATGAAGAGCTGGTAACCTGTATTACCATACCTACCATGCAGGCTACGGATAATCTTATGAAGCACCCGGATGTAGCTCTGATACTTGCTACAGGAGGTTCCGCAATGGTCCGCTCCGCCTATTCTTCAGGAACACCGGCCATCGGCGTAGGACCTGGAAACGGACCGGCCTACATTGAAAAGACCGCAGATGTAAAACTGGCGGTAAAAAGGATCATGGCTTCTAAAACTTTTGACAACGGGACTATCTGTGCTTCTGAGCAGTCTGTAGTGTGTGACGACGACATGGCAGATAAAGTCCAGAAGGAAATGGAAAGCCAGGGAGCTTACTTCCTGACCCGGGAGCAGATCCAGAAGCTTGGAAACTTTATCCTCCGGGCCAACGGGACTATGAACCCTATGATCGTAGGAAAGTCCGCCCAGGATATCGCAGATCTGGCAGGTATCACCATACCTGAGGGAACGAAAGTACTGGTGGCCAGAGAGACCGGAGTGGGAAGAGGACATCCTTATTCCAATGAGAAGCTGGCGCCTATCCTGGCCTTCTATACAGCGCCGGATTATGTGCAGGTATGCAGTCTCTGCCAGGAGATCCTGCATTACGAAGGAGCAGGCCATACCTTCTCCATCCATACTAAGGATCAGAAAATGGTAGATTACTTTGCGGCAAGAGTTCCCGCTTCCAGGATCGTAGTAAACACATCCAGCGCTCTGGGAGGAATCGGAGCCACCACAAATCTTATGCCGGCCCTGACCCTGGGCTGCGGAGCTGTGGGCGGAAGCGCCACTTCCGATAATGTAGGTCCCATGAACCTTCTTAACCGCAGATATGTGGCAGAAGGAACCTGTGAACTGGAAGACATAAAGAGAGAACTTCCTGACTGCTCAGATGGAATCTGCAGAACTCAGGAAAAATATGACAATATCGATATTGACCTGATCGTGAAAGAAATCATTAAAAGAATACAGTCAGCATAACAGATAGGAGGAAACAGATATGGCAGCACAACAGGCCCTTGGAATGATCGAAACAAAAGGATTGGTAGCTTCTATTGAAGCAGCCGACGCAATGGTAAAAGCAGCAAACGTGACCCTGATCGGAAAGGAACACGTAGGAGGCGGATTAGTAACCGTTATGGTAAGAGGAGATGTGGGAGCTGTAAAGGCAGCTACCGATGCGGGAGCAGCCGCAGCAGAGAGAGTAGGAGAACTGATCTCCATCCATGTGATCCCAAGACCACACGAGGAAGTAGAAGCAATCCTGCCTTCCTTAAACAAATAGCAGTCAGATAAGAAAAAGGAGGAAACAGATATGGCAGCACAACAGGCCCTTGGAATGATCGAAACAAAAGGATTGGTAGCTTCTATTGAAGCAGCCGACGCAATGGTAAAAGCAGCAAACGTGACCCTGATCGGAAAGGAACACGTAGGAGGCGGATTAGTAACCGTTATGGTAAGAGGAGATGTGGGAGCTGTAAAGGCAGCTACCGATGCGGGAGCAGCCGCAGCAGAGAGAGTAGGAGAACTGATCTCCATCCATGTGATCCCAAGACCTCATGAAGAAGTAGAAGCGATCCTGCCTTCTTTAGGAGAGTAATCCCCTTCGGACCGGGAGAAGATGTCTGTGAAAGGGCGGTATACGCCCTGGCGTCTTCCCGGTCAGGAAAAAAATCAGGTAAGGAGGCAGCGGACAGAAAATGAAAGTAATCACAGAAGCGATTTTAAGAGACGAGCTGCGTGCTTCTGTTCCCGAGACCTACACGGTACCTGAGGGAAAGATCCTTTCGCCGGCTGCCAGGGAATTCCTGCAGCAGAACAAGGTGAAGATCCTGGACGGAAAAAAAGTTTCCTATCAGAAAGAGAAAAAGCAGGAACCGGAAAAAGCGGAAAAGGAGGATAAAAGGCCGGATGTAAAGGCCACAGAAGTTCCTCCCATGCCTGCGGTTCCCACTGAAGAAAATAAAAAACCCAGATTTGTAGACTATGAAACAGGAGCTTTTTACTTTGAAAAGCCGGAACATATGACCCATCTGTACGGAAATGTTCTGGTCCCCAAGGATCATAAAAGGATCTATTTCAGAGGAAAACTGGACAGTCTGGAGTCTGCTTTTGTTCTGAACCAGACTCTTCTCCTGGAGATGGGAGAAGACCAGTCTCTGATCGACGACCTTCAGGATATCCTGGAAAGTCTTCGGGAAATGATGCGCTGCGACGTTATGGACGAGCCTTTCCGCAGAGATTACATTATAGGACTGAATCACAAAGAACTGAGAGAACATTCTCATAATCCTATGAAGTTCTATCACATTAAGCAGATGGTCCTTCCGGATTATACTCTGGGAAAATCCTATGCTCTTCTGAATCAGCTGAGAGCGGCGGTAAGAGAAACCGAGGTAGCTGCCGCAGCTGCTTTCCATGTCGGAAAAGAATATTTAAGACAGGATATCATAGAGGAGCTGAACCGTATGTCCAGCGCCATGCACATTATCATGTGCAAGTATCTGGCAGGAGAATACGGCAGGAAATGACAGACAGGAGGAACCTATGGAAAGGCTTATAAAACAGGTAACAGACAGCCTTATGAAGGCCGGGCTGGTGGATGTAGAAGTGTCTGCCAGACACGTACATCTCACAGCAGAGGACGTAGAGGTGCTTTTCGGCAAAGGCGCCGTCCTGCACCCTAAACGTCCCCTGTCCCAGAAAGGCCAGTTCCTCAGTGAAGAGCGTGTAACCCTGGTGGGGAAAAAAGGGAAAATGCAGCGGGTAGCCGTCCTGGGACCGGTGCGCAGCGCTACCCAGGCAGAGCTTTCTGTAAGCGACTGTGTGGCTTTGGGGGTCCAGGCTCCTCTAAGAGAATCAGGAGATATTGAAGGATCCGGAGGAATCCTTATTGAGGGACCTGCGGGAACCCTCCAGATCTCCCAGGGAGCTATTGTGGCCCACAACCACATTCACGTTCCTACACAGACTGCAGCCCGGCTGGGACTGAAAGATAAGGAAAGGGTGTCTGTAAAGATCCTCAGTGAAAGACCGGTGACCTTTGAAGATGTGATCATCCGGGTGAGGGAGGACTTTAATTTTAAGATGCACATCGACTTTGACGAAGCCAATGCGGCTTCTGTTAAAGGATTTACATTAGGAAAGATCATAAAACACACATAAGGAGCAGGACCATGGATATACAACAGGTAGAAAATTTTATGAAAATGGTAAGCAGGTCAGAAAAAGAGACTTTTCCCCATAAGGGAAAGCTGAAAACAGGCCTGGACCTGGGTACCGCATATATCGTACTGGTGGTCCTGGACGAAGACAACAGGCCTGTGGCCTGTGAGAAGCAGGCGGCCAGCGTGCTGAGAGACGGAGTGGTGGTAGACTACACCGGAGCATTGGATATCGTAAAAAAGCTGAAGGCAAAACTGGAGGAACGTATCGGTGAAGAACTGATCAACTGCGCCATTGCCATGCCTGCGGGAACGGAGAGCAGCGTGAAGACCCATCAGTATGTGGCAGAAGGCGCCGGTTTCGAGGTGACGGCGGTACTGGATGAACCCTCATCTGCCAATGCCATTTACAAGATACAGGATGGAGTGATCGTGGACATAGGAGGGGGAACTACAGGCCTGGCTGTGATCCACGGAGGAAAAGTGGTCCGGACCGAGGATGAACCTACGGGAGGAACCCATCTGTCTCTGGTCCTGGCGGGAAACTACCATATTTCTTTTGAAGAGGCGGAAGCCATTAAACAGGATTATTCCAGACATAAGGAGATCCTGCCGGTGGTGAAAGCAGTGGTGGAAAAAATAGCTTCTATTATCAAACGGTATGTAGACCCCAAAGATGTTGACACCATTTATCTCTGCGGAGGTACCTGCTGTCTTACAGGAATTGAAAACATTATACAAAAAGAAACAGGAATCAAGACAGTAAAACCGGCAGATCCCTTTCTGGTCACGCCGGCGGGAATCGCGGTGAACTGTCTGATCTCTGATTAAAAGGGAAAGGAGGAGAGAGATGGATACAGATGCTTTGATCAGCGAGATCTGCCGGAGAGTTATGGAAAAGGCAGCGGCTCTGGAAGCACAGGGGCAGGACACAGCCGATCCGGCCAAACCTAAAATCCTGATCCTTACAGAGAAACACGGGGAAATCTGCCATGAAACCCTGGAAAACCAGATCCTGGCAGGCAAGTATCAGACAGAATGCGCCCTTCTGAAAGGGGAAGACTGTAAGGCAGAAGATTACGAAGCCATTCTGGTATATACCCTGTCTAACGTGGCTCTGGGAAAACTGGCAGCAGGGATCTTTGACTGTCCCTTTACCCGGATCCTGGGGGAAGCCCTTCTCCAGGGAAAGAAAATACTGGCAGCCAGGGAAGGAGTAGAGCTTTTTTCCTATAAAGATACAGCCCCAAAACCATACTATGACAGACTGGCAGAAAATCTGAAGCTGCTGGAAGAAAGCGGCATGATCCTGACTCCTCACAGCCAGATGGCGGCCCTTCTGACCGGTGAAATGCCAGAAGCCGGCCTTAAGAAGCCGGAGAAGGAATGCCCGGCAGAGGAAGAACAGGAAAAAGAACCTTCCTGCCAGGAAGAAGTACTGACGAAAAGAGTGATCACAGAACGGGACATGGCCGCCCTTAAGGAAAGGAAGATTTCCAGGATCCTGGTGGGTGAAAAGACCATCTTCACCGATCTGGCAAGAGAATATGCTTCCAGATATGGCATTACGGTAAGACGCAGTGACTGCCTGGAAAAGAAGGGAGAGTAAAAGATGAAGACAGCAAGAGTGATCGGAAATATCTGGGCTACCAGAAAGGAAGAAAAGCTGGCAGGCCTGAAGCTTCTGATACTTCAGCCTTTAAATCTGCTGGATGACTCTCCTGTAGAGTATCCCATTGTAGCAGCGGACATTATCGGCGCAGGAGTGGGAGAAAAGGTGATCTATGTAGGCGGCAGTTCCGCGAGAGGAGCTGCCGGAGGCATGGATATTCCTGTAGACGCTACCGTTGTGGGGATCGTAGATGATCAGGAAATAGAAGAAGAGCTCATAGAAAGAAAGCGGTGAAGCCATGGAATTTTTAGAATTGATCCAGTCTGCAGGAGTGGCCGGAGCCGGCGGGGCAGGATTCCCCACCCATGTAAAGCTGAAGGCAAAAGCAGAATATTTCATAGTAAACGGGGCAGAGTGCGAGCCGCTGATCGAAACGGATAAATATCTGTGCAGGACTTATCCGGAGCGGATCGTGGAGACCACAGCAAAGATCGCTTCCCATCTGGAAGCTGAACATGCAGTGATCGCCCTGAAAGGAGAATATAAAAGGGAGATACAGGCCCTGTCACAGGCCATAGAAAAGCTGAACGCCCCGGTGGAGATCTTTCAGTCAGAGGCTTTCTATCCGGCGGGAGATGAACAGGTCCTGGTATGGAACGTAACAGGAAGGAGCATTCCGGAAAAAGGACTGCCTCTGGACGTTGGCTGTGTGGTAGATAATGTGGGAACTGTATTGTCCATAGCAGACGCTCTGGAGGAAATACCGGTATGTGAGAAATTCCTTTCCGTGACAGGAGCGGTAAAAGAAACAAAAATGTTTCATGTACCCCTGGGAACTGCTGTCACAGATATCTTAAAAGCAGTCCAGATCATTCCCGGAGATTACGCAGTGATCCTGGGAGGTCCTATGATGGGGAAAATGCTCCGGACAAAGGAGGAGATCCAGAGCGCCGTGGTGACAAAGACCACAGGAAATCTCCTGGTCCTTCCAAAAGACCATTATCTGGTAAGGCGCAGCGAAAAGACAGTGCCCCAGATGATCCACATTGCAAAGTCCGCCTGTATCCAGTGCAGGATGTGTACAGATATGTGTCCCCGTTTCCTGATCGGCCATGAGGTAAGACCAAACATGGTCATGAGGAATCTCTGGAGAGAAAATCTCATAACTTCCTCTCAGGAGGCCCAGAAGGCTTTTGGAACCGCAGTAAACTGCTGTTCCTGCGGCGTCTGCGAGATGTTTGCCTGTCCTATGGGACTGTCCCCCAGAAAAATGAACGAATATGCGAAAGGCATTTTAAACAGATGGGAAGTAAAACCTGAGAGAAATATGGAACCACAGGCCAGAGCAGGGATTGAACATAAGAAGATCCCTACAAAAAGGCTTATCGCCCGGCTGGGGCTTGCCCCTTATGTGTCGCAGAAACTGCCGGTTTTTCAGGAACTGGATGTAAATACATGTTACCTTCCTCTACGTCAGCATATCGGAAAGCCGGCAGTTCCCGTGGTACATCCGGGACAGCATGTGGAAAAGGGCCAGCTGGCTGCGAAAGCCGCAGAAGGACTGTCCCTGAACATCCACACAGGTATGGCCGGAGTGGTGACTGAGGTCACCCAGGAAGGCATTAAGATCTGCAGGGAGGAGGTATAAGCTATGAGCAGCAAAGCAATCGGAATGATAGAACTGTCCAGCATTGCCAGAGGGATCGAAGTCAGCGATTATATGGTAAAGGCCGCTCAGGTGGAGCTTCTTAGGGCCTCCACTGTGTGCCCGGGAAAATATGTGGTCATCGTAGGAGGAGATACAGGAGATGTGAAGGCTTCTATGGAAGCCGGACTGGCTCAGGGAGGAGAATTTGTGGTAGATTCCCTTAGGATCTCCAATGTCCATGAACAGCTGATCCCGGCTCTTTCCGGAACAGTTACTGTAGAAAATCCTCAGGCGGTAGGGGTTGTGGAATTTTATTCCATGGCTTCCGCTATCCTGGCGGCAGATGAGGCGGCCAAGGCAGCCAACATTACATTGATCGAAGTCCGGATGGGCTATGCGGTAGGGGGAAAAGGATTTGTCACTCTGACAGGGGACGTAGGAGCGGTAAGAGCCGCGGTAGAGGCAGCCAAGAGGGATAAAGAACTCTATGTGGAGAGCACAGTGATCCCAAGACCGGCTCCTCAGGTATTCCAGTCCCTTCTGTAAGAAAAGAATACAGAGGCATATCCACAGGGCAGCTATAGATACATAAGAAACAGAAAATCACAAAAAGGAGGAGGATCTATGTTTCAAGAACTGATTGATAATATTACTAATGTGGGAGTTTTTACTGAAAGCATAACTAACTGGATCCAGAATATTTCCATCAACTCTGTGATCATTTTGATCATGATGATCTTTATGCTGGTAGGCGCTATTGACAAGATCCGGGGAAATAAAAAAGGATACGGTGAAAAATTTGAAGAGGGATTTAACGCCATGGGACCTCTGGCTATGGCAATGGCCGGAGTTGTTGCCGCAGCGCCGGTACTGGCGATCATCCTGAAGCCTGTCATTGTACCTATTTACACAGCTCTGGGCGCAGACGCGTCCATGTTTGCCACCACTCTTCTGGCCTGCGATATGGGAGGTTATCCTCTGGCTATGGAGCTGGCGTCTAACGAAACCATGGGAAATTTCTCCGGTCTGATCCTGGGAACTATGATGGGCCCTACTCTGGTATTTACCATTCCCGTAGCTCTTTCTATTATTAAGAAGAAAGACAGAGCTTACCTGGGAGCTGGTATCCTGGCCGGTATGATCACCATTCCTATCGGCTGTATCGTAGGCGGTCTGGTCATGAACATGACCCCTTATAAGATGAATATCCTTACGATCCTTATAAACCTGATCCCTGTTATCATTATCGCAGCCCTTATCGTAATCGGACTGTGGGTGATCCCGGGGAAGATGATCAGCGGATTCAATAAATTCGGAACAGGGGTTACCATTGTTATCACAGCTCTGACCGCGATCGCAGTATTTGAATATCAGACAGGAATCGAATTCCCGCTGTTTAATATCATGGTAGAGCCAGACGCCGACGGAGCGATCCCTCTGGAATCCGGTCTTCTTACCTGCGGACAGATCGCTATTGTATTGATCGGAGCTTTCCCGATGGTAGAGTGGATCACACGTACTTTCGGAAAACCGCTGAACGCCCTTGGAAAGAAACTGGGTATGAACGAGACAGGATGCGCAGGTCTGGTGGCTACCCTGGCTAACAATATCGCCATGTTTAACGTAATGGGCGATATGAACCCCAAGGGAAAACTTCTTAACGTAGCTTTTGCCGTAAGCGCGGCTTTCGTATTCGGAGATCACCTGGGCTTTACAGCAGGCGTAAATTCCGAAATGATCTTCCCGGTTATCGTAGGAAAGCTTGTTGCAGGTATTACGGCTCTGATCCTTGCCAATATCCTGGCGCCGAAGCTCCTTGACAAGGTACAGTCAACGATTCAGGCAGAAGGCGGCAGCACAGAAGAATAAAGACAGAAGGGAGACGGGCAATGAACGTAAGTGAAGAATTAGTGCGGCAGATCGTACAGAAGATCCTGGAGGAATCTGCGGCTCAGAATACCCCAAAAGAAGACTTTGTAAAAGAAAAAGATCCCAGCGGCATTATCAAGATCAAAACAGATACTGTGAAATGTGAGAGATTCCAGCAGGACGGTGTGGCCCTGAAAGATGTGGTCACCCTGGAGGAAGCTCCCCGGATGGGCTGCGGGATCATGGAGCTGGATCACACCAGCTTTGAATGGACACTGACCTATGACGAGTATGACATGGTCATAGATGGAACTCTGGAGATCGAGATCGACGGACGGGTGCTCACTGGAAAACCGGGAGATATCATCTACATACCGAAAAACTCTCATATCCATTTCCAGACTCCTTCCACTGCCAGATACGCCTACTTTGTATATCCGGCAGACTGGCAGTAAGGCCGGCAGCAGCAGGAAGACGGAAAGGAGACTGACATGGAGATACGTTTCGTAAGACCGGGGGAAGTCCGGCAGCTTCAGCGAAATGTGGTCACAGGTTTCCCCTCCAAGACTCCCCAGGAGCTTCTGGAAAATATGGCAGGAGAGCTGGTCTCGCCGCAGGAAGGCAGATACCTGGGATGCTTTGATGAGGATAACACCCTGATCGGCTCTCTGCTGATGATGGACTTTCAGCAGAATATAAGGGGAAAGCTGATGAATATGGGCGGTATCGCCTATGTGTCCACCGGGTTTCTCCGGAAAAAGGAACATATAGCCAGAAATATGATCCGGGTAGCCATAGGCGTTTTCGCCGGGACAGGAACTTACGTAGGAGGACTTCATCCTTTTAACCCGGCCTTCTATGGGAAAATGGGATACGGCTACTGTAATGAGAGTATGATGTTTTCCCCAAAACCTCAGTATATCCGTTCCTTCGGCCACAAGGAACACCTTTCCTATGCCAGGGAAGAGGACCGGGAAGAAATCCTCAAGCTCTACCGGAGCCAGGCGGTGAAGACCCATGGAGCCACCATCCATCCCTATATGGATTACCATCGGATCTTTGATATGCCTTATGTAGTGGTGTGCAGGAGAGAGGGGCGGATCACCGGATATCTTACCTTTGAGTTTACTTTGGTGGATCATTACACAGACATGTACCATGATCTGACTGTCCGGGAAATGGTTTATGAAGATATGGACACCCTGGAGGAATTCCTTACCTTCTTTGCCTCTCAGACAGATCAGATCGAGAGGGTGCGGATCTATACTCCCGAAGAAAACTTCCAGATGTATTTTACCAATCCGGATAGCGGGGAGAACCGGGCCTATGACGGAGCCATTCAGGAGATCGGCAGGAAGAACATGGGGCATATGTTCCGGATCCTCAGCGTGGAAAATTACTTCAAAGAGCAGGACCGCTGTGAAGAAAAGACCAGGAGAAACTTCATTCTGGAGCTCCAGGTAGAGGATACCTTTGTGGAAGAAAATAACAGGAGTTTTTTCCTGAAGATCCAGGAAGACAGGGTAGAGCTCCTGGGCAGCAGTGAAGACCATACCCGGGCGGACGTGAGGCTGAAGACTGATATCGCCGATCTGTCCAGCCTGGTCATGGGAGCGGTTCCTCTGAAGAAATTCCTCTGGAGCCGGCGGATGAACTGCAGTGACGAAAGCTATGCAGAGGACATACAGAGAGCCATAGGCTGGAGCGAGAAGCCTGAGAACTATACTTATTTTTAATAGACGAATGCCTGAAAAGGGATTCTTATAAAATGTAAAATGCCAGAGGCCTGTAAGCGGAGAATGCTTACAGGTCTCTGGCGTTTTTATTATACAAATACCGGGTAAAAAAGGACGGGCAACGTTGTTACGAATTACAAATAGACTTCCTTTCCCCAATTATTCTAGAATAATATCAAAGAAAGGAGGCTCTTCATCACGGAAACAACCATAGCAAAAAACATTTTTACCGCTGATAAAAAGAGGAATCTATTATTGCTGCCGGATGGTATCCAGCCAGTATGGGACAGTATTTACAAGTAGTCATTACGAGAAGATCAAGAAGGTGTATTCCATCTGGATCTGTACGAATCCGCCGGAATATCGGAAAATTGGAGAGGAGGTGTCACAGATGTGCAATTTAAGCGAAGGAGTAGAGCAAAAGGGAATTCAGAAAGGAATTCTTGAATCGATCGGCAATCTGATGGATACCATGAACTGGACAGCTAAGGAAGCCATGGATGCACTGAAGATAAAGGCAGAGGAGCGTTCTTTGTATGAGAAACTGCTGATTTAATTCTCCGAATTCATCCATGGCCTCTATTTCTGTACGGACGCTTAAGTCTCCTTCTGTGATCGTGTTGATATCCTGCCGCAATTTTTTCAACGGTTTACTCATATATCTGGCATTATAGAAGGACATGATCATTGCCAGCAGCAAATATATGACATAGATTCCTACTACAATAAGAAGGGTTCTGTTTCCTTCCCAGGCAGACTGCCGAGATTCATCATACATTAATATCTTCCAGCCAGTGGTAAGATTCGTAGTAAAATATATTTGATGCCTTTTTCCATTTAAATTTTCCCGGAAAACACCTTTTTCCCCTTTCTTCAATTCTGCACTATCGAATACAGGAATATACTGTATATAACTGCTGCTCTTTTCGAAATTACTGTACCATTCTTCTTGCTCCAGCTTTTCCAGGACAGGATAGTCGATGATCTGTTCACCAGTGTCAAGAGAAGAATAGTTATAGCCGTTGTTCCCCAGTAACTCTGATTCGTATTCCAGATTGCTGTAAATTGTCCGGCTGTTACAGAAAAAATAATTTGAATAAGAAACTACTTCACTAAACATATCCTCAAAGTTTTCGTCAATCTGATTTAAGATGACCATCCTGGAATTATCCAGTTCCTGATAAGCCTCTTTCTGTACGAGATAAAAGAGAAGTAAAGACAGAACTATGCAGGGGATCACAAATAGTACCAGATTAAAAATCAAGATTTTTTTCCCTATTTTCAGACTTTTAAATTTGCCTCTCCACCCCATACATAGTTTGCCCCCTTCTTATGTAAAATTCTGTTTCTTCCCATTGTTTTATAATTATTATC
>ERZ1090863.371-NODE-371-length-26264-cov-16.816857_pt1 | contig 26264 bp, 36 predicted proteins | sample MGYA00478480_ERZ1090863 | MGnify/ENA primary metagenome ERZ1090863 (study PRJEB33644, sample SAMEA5815746) | chicken gut metagenome | biome: Chicken; feature: Gastrointestinal Tract; material: Caecum | place: Ireland | collected 2019-01-01 | study: A study of the...
GTATCCGGCTGTGGCTGCTCCGCTGTCTCCGGCTGTGGCTCTTTCCGGATCGGTGAATTCTGTTGTAGTTCGGGACTTTGTGTATTCTATCGCCGCACTGACCAGACCACGGATGTCCAGCCGGGCCCCGATCTTCATTTTTGTTGACGCGATTTTACTATCTTCATCATGTCGGGATATCTCTCCACTCTGCTCAACTTCGTGATATACCGAATGCGCCGGATCATAATAACTAAAACAGTCCAGCGGATACTCGCAGGCATGCATCCCACAATCGCATGCTTCTGCACGGTCTTCCTCGTACTCTTTCCCCTCTTCGTACTGTTTGTCTCTGCAAGTCATGTCCTTGTTGAATCCCTTATATGATTTAATTACTTCGCTCATATCAATCTCCTCCATTTTCCCGCATGATCCGGTCAATCTCGTTAACCGCAGCGGATATAATTTCTTCGGCAAACTTTGTCTTGCCTGATTTTTCAAAAATGTCTTTCGCCTGCTCCTGCACCTTGAAGCACTCGACAGGAGTTCAGGTTGCATCTCCGAACTCTCTTATCATCTTCCATGATTGCGCAATCGGAAAATATATTTTTCTAAGCTGTTCATCTGTCACCAAGAAGGCTCCTTTCAAGTGCATCCATGTCATACTTTCGGCGCTCAAAGTTGTTATTGTCCTTAACCGGTTTGCTTGCCTGTACTCCTCTTCCCGAATCCTGTTGCCTTGACAGCCACCCATTTACGAAGCGCTTTATTCCTCTCGCTGTTTTTCTCTTTGTCGGATTACTATTGCACCACGCCCTCATCTCGCGAAAAGCATTGTCAATATCTACACCGGGATAGAGCCGACTATACTCTTCGTAGTCAGCAAGTGGGCATTTCCACTCCGTTCCGTCATTTAGCGTGATAGGCTCTACATCAGCAAGCGGAGTTTCAGCTCCGCGCTTATTATTATCGTTTATCGTATTACGATTACGAATATCGTTCTCGAATACGTGAACATCTGAATTCATTTGCATGCAATTGTTTTCAGATGATATCATTTCTCCATCATCAGGATTCGGATACTTGCTTTTGCTCGCTCTTCTTGTTTGATGTTGCTCCCAAGTTGGTAGCGACAGGTACGGCTTTCCATCTACCGTGTAGAGGTTGACCAACTCTGCCGTCGCCAGCTTATTAAGAGCATCTTTTATAGTTTTCACAGTTACATTTTCTTTGAGCGGAAAGCAAGTTCCTTTTATGATCGCAGGTCTCCCGTCGAATCTTCCGTAATCATCACAACTCACGATCAGTCTGTAGAACAGACATTCCTCAAACCAGCTCAACTCATTAATGCTATCGCTTGTCCGAATGGACTCTTTTATAATCCGATTCGGCACTTTACGTCACCTCCTCGATTTCCACCTCTATCCGTGGATTATCTGCATCTACAAAGAACTCGTCTGAGAATCCCGTTATCTCTTTCCAGCCGTCGTTCTGCAGCACGTGAGTCTGCACAAGTGCGTCCTGTATCACCTTGCGGCCAAATGAACTTACATTGTCCAGATCCCGGCGGCGGTCCTTCTCATACCACCGATACCGCATTCTGACCGGACGTGTGATTCTCAGTCTTCCAAGCTGTTCATATATTTCAGCCTGTACTTTGCGCTCGTTCTTCGCTTTCAGATGCGCCCCTTTGTATTGATTCGTTCTGCAGGCTGTTATGTAATCGTTCAGATTGTCGAGCCTGCCTGAAATGATTAGCGTATGCTGCACTGTTTCTCCACCCTTCAAATGTCTGTTTCATGCTCAGACGCTTTATCTGTATTGCTCTTGCCCGGTGAAGTTCTTTTCCGAGATATTCGTTCAGCTCTTTCTCGTCCACCGAGTCACCGGGGATCGGCCTGTATATTCCGTTTCCAACGTTTATTATGCAGTCCCCGTTGTTGTTCGCTTTCTCTATCATACTTCTCAGACTCCGGTCTACAATGCGGTTCCAGGGACGCTGTATTGCATTTCTATGCCCGTCCGGGATCCGGTCAAAGTATTCCTTCGCCTGTTCAAATAATTTCCCCATGTTCCTCCTTTCTCTCCCCGGAGTTGCCGGGGAGAATCATCATGGATTACATTATCGTGACATACTGTAACCATAGGTGCTGTATATCAACGCAGCAGCCGGGTAGTCGCTGCGCGGATATCTATAACCAGGACTTCCCGAATATCTTCCGGAACTCATCCCTGTCTCCGATATTCTCCTCGAAATACCGCTGCGCTTTCTGCTTTAGTTGAAGGTCAAGTCCGTGATTCGGGTTCTCATGTACACTGCCTTTTGCACACACATGGAGATATGGTGCAAGCGGGATCACAAAACCGTATTTTTCTGACAGTCTCCTACGGCTTCCCGGGAAAATGTGGTGTATATGCGGTTCGGGAAGTCCTGTAAAATAACAGTGATCCATGTCACTTGTGAATACACTTTTCAATCTCTTAGCCAATGTCTACACCCCACTGCTGTTTCATTCTTGCTATTTCATCTGGTGTATCTGTTTCCAGTCCGAGAGCCTTGCACTCTTCTATCGCTCCATCTATAAGCACACACGCCTCTTCTGTTGTATAAGAGCTAAGACCCTTCCAACACTTAAGTTGCCTGACATCTAACTCTTTTCCGCTCGGTGTCCGTAACACTGTACCGCCTTTATCCTCTACAATTCTGTAATAGCTTTTTGCTATGCACGCTTGATCTTCTGGAAGAGCGATCCATTCAGACACTCCGTAATCCCTTAGTATTGACAGGTATACATCATTCTCCGTCGTACCATGCTTCATAGCCATTCGTATTTCTCCTACAAGAGCCCAGAAGTATTTCCGCTGATTATCTGTCTTTTCCTCCTGATGCTTTCGAATTACCACATCAAGATCCTTGTCTGATATATTCCCGACAAGCGCTTTGATGCTTTCTTTGATGTATTCCGGCATCCGGATTCTGGTTTTTAAGTAGATCATTTCTTACCACCGAACTTCTTTTCTAATGATCCGATCATATTTTCGAGTTGCGTCTCAGTCATGTGTGACCAATCATATCCGTTCATAGAACAGATCATCTCAGGTTCAAGACCGTGATCCTTGCATATACTCTTGATAGTCTCTCGTTTTACTGTGATACGTTTAGCTTCAGCCTTGCTGTCCTCCTGCCCTTTCTTTTCCTGATTCTTGTATTCGTCTGTATCAGCATCTTTCGTGTCGTCCAGAAGAAACAGACCGTTCAATGCATATTTTCTGGCATATGAACTTGCTGTGCCGGTAATCTGGCTATCGTCCATACCTTTCTTTTCAACGGATTCTCTGGCATAAGCGTGAGCCTTAATAGCGTCATCAGACTCACAGTCAAGTAGTTCAGCGATTGATTTGATATATATCCGATCACCAACCTGAACGACATCATCATAGACAACCATAAGAACGTTGTACTTGTCCTCAAATGGTTTGAATGCCTCGAGAATGCTCTCAGCATTTCTGTAATTGTATTTTCCAAAAGAATTGTATAGATTTTTGGGTGCTTTCATTTCCTGCTGTATTTTCGACAGCTTTTCTTTTAATGTCATACGATCCTCCTTATCTCCTTTAGACATTCATCACACCACTTCTCACCCTGTATATCAGTCAGATAATCTCCTTCATAGATCGGTTCTCCACAGATATCACAGTGCGCAACAGGTGCGGGATCATCCGGAGGGGAAGTCTTCCATGCGTCGTAACCTGATATATGTTCCATTCTCCCGTGCCTCCTTTAATGTCATCTGCCCGTCCTGATCCTCGGCAAACAGTTCGTCCACCATCTGAAGGTTTTTCTTGTGTGTGCGGCTGCAGGTGCAACGCTCTCCGGGATCCAGGTACGCCCCGCAGTTGTCGCAACGGTAGTTATACATTTTCTTTCTCCTTAATTGATTTGAGATATTCAATAAGGGAATCTGTTTCATTGTTTTCCAGATCTCTAAGTCTTATTAAGGATTTATAATCAGGATCAGCGAAAGCATACCAGCCTTTTTCATGGACAGAAACTTCTACATCTGCTACATGACCGCTGAAAAAAAAGAAAGCAGTCGGAGCATTCCCGGTATCTTCCTGTGCCCTTGGAAGCATTCCGTTAATGTCAAGCACAAGGTCAAGAATCTCATGCATTTTTGCTCTGATCTTAGATTCATCCATTGTCTGTTCTCCTTTCTTGTGTTAATATAATGTTGTGTATTTTCATATCCGCCCTGCCCGGTGTAGTCGTCCGGGTGGGGCATTACCATATCGGGCCAGCCTGAAGAATGTAATTCATCACGGCCAGCACTGAGATAACCCCGAATTCTAATCCGCAGATAAAAGACAGCTTCTTAATCATCCTGCGGTATTCACTCGCTGTGATCGGCTTCTCCTGCTTTTTCTGATACGGAACCAGGCTTGTCCGTTCCGGGCTTATTACGCTTAATTCCTTCACTCCTCTTCCTCCTCTCATAACTTGTGCATGGTATATCTCTGCTCCGCTCTATGCAGTAGCGGAAGTGCAGACACTCTTTGCAGTACGCTGTCACGCTACCACCGCCCTCTGTTTTCTCGCCTTCTCCTGTGTTTTGCAGTCGTCCAGCCTCCAACGTTCGAACCCCGCTGTATCGAGCAGGATCGGACTCGTCCGATTTGCCGGATTCTGCCGCCAGGCGAATGTCTGGCCAGGTTGAGAAAAGGCCCGCATCAGATAAGCTTCAGGAAATCCCATGCTGGAAAGTTCCTTCTTGTTCATAATCTGCTTTGGATATTCCACCTAACTCACCTCCTTGTCAGCTTCCTGATCCTGCTTATCCATAGCATCACGGGCTTTTAGCATTTCCGTACCGCTTTTCACAATCAAAAGACTTTCCTTATTGAGATGTCGCAGGTTATCTACTGTTTCATCAATAAGTTTTTTTTGTTCTTCACTCATTCCTGTTATCACCTCCTATGCTTGTGGTATAATCCTCCCAGAAGGGAGGTGGAATAATGTCTGATAATGTAATACTTAGGTCATTTCCTGAATCTGAAACTGAAGCATTGGCGCTGCTCTATTTACAGAATCAGGATTTGTCAGGCCTTACGCCTGAGCAGATTTACAGCAAGTATAAGGATGCATACAATCGTATTCACGGCTGCAAACGCAAACTTCCAACGGCCGGAATTATCAACAGTCCTATTTAAGGAGTTGTAAATCTCACAAATGGAGCTTGACATCTCGTTAGGCTCCATTTTTTCATAGTTACGAGCCAATAATTCCATATAGTTATGGAGTATTTCTCTTTCTCTTTTTCGCTTCATGTTTCCTCCTTTCTTCTGAATCTCTGTCTGTCCAGCTTTTTGGACACCCATTGTGTTACATTACTCAAGGAAGTACTCGATAGATACTCCGAAGTAGTCGGCTACCTTTTTCAAAGTATCAATCCTCGGAGCGGATTCATCCCACCGTTTAATAGTCGCATTCCCGATACCGCAGTCTTTTTCAAGACGGGAAATTGAAATTCCTTTTTCTTTGCATAAGGATTCGACTCTCTGTAAAATCACATCTTTGCCCCCTTTCTATAGATAAAATTCTAATTTTATATTGACAATATATAGAGAATAATCTAAAATGAGAGTACCACCAATCATGAGATTATCCTCTATATTATCTTGAAAGACTTAGGCGTTCGCCTAACTCTTGATATCATTATATAGGGTATTCTCTAATTTGTCAACCTATTTTTTAGGCTTTTGCCTATTTATTTTATGGAGGATACTATGAATAGCGTAGAGAGAGTAAAAACTATATGTAAGGAACGTAAAATACCTATTTCAAAAGTTGAACGGGATCTCGGATATGCAAATGGATATATTGGTCAACTAAAGAAGGGCGTATTTCCTGCCGATAGGTTGCAGGATATAGCTGAATATTTAGGTGTTTCATCTGAGTATTTATTAAATGGCGATGAAAAGGAGGATGCGGCCGGAGCCGTAAATGATGCGATTAATTTCTGACACGGAAATGACACATTGACACGATAATGACACATTGCGAGAGCAATCATATAATAGCATACGAGAACGGGTGAGAAAAAAGGAAAATGCCGGGAACCCGCACAAATACGGCATTCTCGGCATTCTATCCAGTGAGCGTGCGGGGATTCGAACCCCGGACAACTTGATTAAAAGTCAAGAGATCGAATGCCCGCAAACGCCCTAAAATTCAACATAATCGGAAATTGTATGACACAAAAGTGACACATTTTGATTTTAGCATTATTTTAAAATTTTTTCAACTTTCTTCCATTTTACCCTTGACTAATGGTGTCCAGTATGTTATTATATAATCACAGAAAGGAAATAAACAAGGAGGACACGGAAATGAAGAAATATAATAAATCAAATATCATGAAGAGAGCATGGACACTTTACAAAGGGGCTAGAAAACTTTCAGAGAGATTCTGGATCACAATGAGCGAGGCAATGAAAAAGGCATGGGCCGAAGCTAAAGCAATGGTAAAAGCGAATGCAATTATCGCACAGAGATATTTTGATTTTAACATCAGCGGATGCGAAGTGCTTATTAATCTTGGCGACGGAATCGTATCCGGTGAAACATATGGATGCAAAGAAACATTAAAAGCATATGGACTTAAATTTAACGGCCATGAAAAATACTGGGAAGGAACAACAAAAGACATTGAAGATCTCGTAAGAGCTTACGCATAAGGAGGTATTGGAATGTATATCAAAGGTATCGGAACGATTAAAAAGAATGAAGCAATGTCAATATTGACAGCAGATGGAAAAGCAGCAGTTAAGAACGGAGACATCACATTAGAAGAGCTCAGCGAAATGTATAAACTGGAAATGGTAAAGAGCTCATCAAAGATCGGGAGCATGCAGTCCACCTTTTCGGAGTGCTATAAATGGATCCCGGATGATCTGAAAGCAGAACTCAGCCCGGAACATCTGGCGCAGCTTACAGACCGATTTTACGATTGCTATAGTGCGGGTAAATCCGCAAAGTAAAAGACAGGGCGTTTGCCCTGCCGTCTACTTAAAGCAAATATTACTATTTCAATCCGCGGGGGATGGATTGCTATCCCCTCCGCAATGCAGAGCATCCACTGCTTGCGACACTCAAAAAATACTGAGATTATAGTAAATATTGCCATTTCAATCCGTGTCCGCCGGATCGCTGGCGGCTCCGTATCAGAGAGCATCCACTCTGTACGACAATATTATTATATATCAGGAGGATAAATAATGCAAGCAAAGCGCAACATAATGATAAACAAAGCCGGAGGACATTCCGGCGCAAACACAAAAAACTACCGCGTTTCAATCCCGGCAGACATGATCCGGGATCTGGGAGTGACGGAAGATGATAGATCCGTAATCCTCAGCTGCGAAAACGGAATACTGACAATAAAAAAGGCCCCGGAGCAATAGCCCCGGGGTGAATTATTATTTCTGCTTATTGATCCACTGCTGCAGCTTCTTAACGGTGTTCTCTCCCATGTACCCGTCAACAGTAACACCAAGTTTTTTCTGCCATGCTTTGATAGTTTTCGCTCCCATAAATCCGTCGTCCTTTTCTCCGACGTACCTCTGCATGGCGCCGATCAGATCAGAACCATTCCCGGTTCCTTTGAAATCCCACGATCCAGAATCAGCCCTGAGCAAATATTTCTTCTGAGCAGGATCCTGGTTTGATACGATCCCATCAACCGGAGTTTTAAAGATACGCTGCAGCCTCTTTGCGGTATCTTTTCCCCACCATCCATCTACTTTAAGCTGTTCTGTCTTTGATGCCGAAGCTGCCGGCTTGGATGTACTTGCCGCCGGTTTGGATTCCGCCGGCTTTGACGTAGCTGCCGCTGATCCGGACACTTTAATGCCAAACACACTCAGGATCCCCTTTGCAATGTCATCCATCTGCCCATTGAAAATTTTAACATCCTGTGCATTGGTAATAAACCCGCATTCAAGCAGGCGGTAGGGATATCCTTTCGCGGCCGCCCGTTTTGGATTTGCCAGATCGCTGCGTTTTACAATTGTACTGGCTCTGCCCGGAAGAATACCAGAAATAAATTCTGCCAGGGCCTTGTCATATTTATCCGGATCATATCCGGAATTAATGATAACATGGCCGCCGCGGGCAGAGGATGCAGATGCTCCGTCCATATGCAGTTCAATAATCTGCCAGTCTTTTGAGACGTTCAGAGAACTGATCAGGTTATCCTTATACCAGTCCCGGCTTGTATCTCCGACTGTAACATTGTCGCCGCCGTACGCTTTTATCTTTTTTGCCAGCGCGCGGACTCTTTCATATTCCTTATACCCGTTTCCGGATGCTCCCGGATCTCCGTCTCCGTGTCCTGCGATAATAAAAATATGTGCCATATTCTACTCCTTTCCGTTGCGACGTCGCAACACTATATAATTGGTTTTACTCTCCAGTGATCGCCGTTGTCCGCCCACAGATCAACCCATTCTCCATCCCTGCGGATATGGTCTATCTGATCAGACGCACAAACAACGGCATATATTTTAAAGGGGAGCACGCCGCCGTACTCCCGGACTGTATTACTGATCTCCTGATTCGTCATTATCTTTATTCACGACCTTATCTGCAACTTCAAGCCCCTTTACGAGGATCGTCGGCACATTGTATCCGGCTTCCACAAAATTCTCCAGAATAGACCGGATTTCATTAATTATAAGTGACGCCAGTACAAACCACCCAAGCAGGGTTGTTATGCCTAAGTCAATTCCAATCGCCTTTCCGATTTCAATAAATACTGCACTTGCCCCGAATGCTACCATAATCATTAGCCAATACCCCAGCTTCTTAAGAACGCCTTTCCAGCCTGCCATAGAATTTTCTTTTCCGGCCATGCGGCTCTTCATCCAGCCTGTAAGCCAGTCGGCCACATTGAGGAGCAGGAACGCCACAAAAAGGATCCAGTGCTCTCCGAGGATGTACGAGAGTACGGCGACAATCGCGCCGGTAACGGCATTGTAACCATCAATAAACGGTGCTGCATAGTTCATTTTCATATACCTCACTTCTTTCATATTGTAATTTAAAGTATAAAAATAAGACCGTTTCCGGTCTGTCTCTGATGCTCATATTCTCACCTGCCAATCTTTTTAACAAATGCAGATTTGTCTAATAAAGAGCCTACGCAAAAACGAACTACCCTTAACAGTATTTACTATAAAGACGGTTATGACTGCCATTTACATTGCGCATCTGATAACGCGGAAGATGTTATTATTACGCTTCCGGCCGCTTACAGGCCTCGGTCAGCTGCAACAGTAGCAGGTTTTTGCCTAAACGAAAGCTCAAACGGATTTTATCCATGCATAGCGTCTGTATTACCAGACGGGACATGGGCATATGTATCCGCGATAGACAAACTTGGTCAGAGTCCACCGTATTATATTTATAATCAAAGCCAGAGCATAGATCGAAGAAAAAACTTTAAATTATGGCTGGGTGGCTCTTGGGCGACAAATACAAATGGATCATGATCGGTATAATTAGACAACCTGATTATTTATAACAAATAACTGCAATGGTGGTAATTATATTATGAGAAATACTGGTAAAATTCTGTACTGTCTGTTGTACAGTAACATCATGATCTCCGCGTACCGAAAATACCGGATCATTCATAGGTACCCCATAATTGCTACATACAAAAAAACTGGCAAACTTGCAGTCAGATATTTTTTTATCTGATTTTATCGTGCCCGTAGACGTGTGGTATGCACCGCCAGCAGTTTCTCCATTGTATTGTATGTCACATAATATTATATCGACTATTTTTATTCCGTCAGACAAATCTGCATTTATTTCATTGATTGCCCCGACAACATCACTCTTTTCTGTCGTGCCCAGGTCATCCAGATCACCGATCTTGTTAAATAACTCATTCAGCGCATTAACTAATGATGTTTTTGCCGTCGTCAGAAGGGATGACAGTGTTCCAATCCGGTCGGCCAGCGTTTTTCCCTGTCGGGCATCCAGCACATATCCGGATGTTGTCTGCGTTAGTGCGTTTGACACGCCCTGAAATGCAGCAGTTCCCAGATCCGCAAACCACTTCCGGATTTTTCCAAACAGCGTACCGATTGAATCGCCGCTGTTAATGTTTGTTCGGCTGGATGCTTGTGAAAATGTTACAGTTGCATCTTCGATATCGTTGATATTTCCCGCTGGCCCCTGCGGCCCTTCCGGCCCCTGTGGTCCCGTTTCTCCCTGCGGCCCCTGTGGTATAGTAAAATTAAACACAGCGTCCTTTGCCGTTCCCACATTTTGCACTGATGCCTGCGTCCCCGGGCCGCCAGTTGTTACCGTCCCGACGCTAACAGACGCAGAATAATTTCCTGCTGCAGCATTCTGCTGAATCTGCTGTGATGCCTCATTAGCACTCTGCGCAGCCTGATCTGCCGCCTGAGCTTTACTTTCTGCCTCTTCTGCCGCATCATTTGCACTTTCCGCTGCTTCATTCGCAGCCGCTGTCGCCGCCTTCACGTCCTGCAATATTGTACTTTCGTTTTCACTTTTCGGAGTATCTTCGTCTGTGTTGTTTTCATGTACATTTACAGGCTGCGAAAACGTCACAAGATTGTCGCTGTTTTTCGATATCTGGATCTGCAGGACATTCTGCCCAAATTCCGCAAACATCTGCGTCGTCACATCTACTGTCACATCATTTCCAGACACAGAAGCGTTATTATATACAGCGTTTCCGGACGGTTTTTTGACATACACAGCCGCGATTGATCCGCTCGGGATGTCGTAATCCCTGAAATGGAATACAATCGGAATTGCATTCGTTCCCCTGACATAATCAATTGGTGTTTTAACTTTGCTTGACAGGACGTATACATCCCTGTTAATCTGATTCGGCATCTTTTACCTCCTGTTCTAATGGCTGTGTTTCACCGATATAATCTTTTACTATGCACTCATTTTTTACTGTATCTTCCATGTTAATCACCTCGCAATCAATAATCTTCACTTGATGTTGTCCACCATTCTATCAGCCCACCTGATATTGTAAGATTAGCTCTGTCTATTCGGGTTATGCCGGAACTATTCCAAGCTATCCCGGTAATTACGCTTAGAGTCCCGGATGCAAGTTTTAGTCCCCATGATTTTATCAGTCCATTTTGCACCACAATTCCGCCATTGGTGTTCGTCTGGAAAATTGTGCCTGATGCTGTGTTGATGATGTACGGCGTATCGTCCGGACTTTGGTCGTCATAGAAAAATATTCTCTTTATATTTTCGTCACTTCCGGCAGTACTGGCACACCCAAGTATTAGACGTTTCCCTTTATCGCACCACATTTCTATCCCGTCTCTATCGGCAGCAATATCTCTTACCGCCCCTACACTTCCGGTATATTCCCCGTTATCTTCCCACGAATAAAACTTTGCTTGATTTCCGGTTATCGAAACAGATAACTCGCCGTTCTCTGCGCGTTGGATAAAATCACCAGACAGCTGTAACTCTCCGGTGTCCAAATTCCAGTATGAGCGACCGGTCTTATCAGATAGCAGTCCGGCAATCAATGAATTTGCGTAACCGCCCTTTGCTGTAAATGCCGTTGTCCAGTCCCAGTCACGTCCGTCTGCCGTCCGGGAGTCCGCAATCTGAAAACCCTGCGTACCCAGACACATAGCGCCGTAGGTCGGGGACTCTTCGTTTGTGTCCTCGAACAGAATCGCGCGAACATCTGCGGTCTGTGCTACGTTTTTCTGATATCTCAGTTGAGTGTTGATTGCGTTCAGGACTCCGCTGACTCTCTCAGCGACGAGAGTATTTCCGGGACCGATCACCTGCTGAATTGCCTGTAATGATGATGTCAGCTCGGAAAAATAGTTATACTCATAGTCGCCGAGCGTCATTTCCCCTGCCTGATTCCTGATACAATCCCATGTCAGCTTTATCACGCGTGCATCTGTTGTGATTCCGAGCTTGTAATTGTAGCAGTGTACTGTATCACCGAGTCCGACAGTAACCAGATTTTCAAAGTCTTTATACTGTTCTGTTTTTGCAAGGTCGATCATGGTCACTTCGATAGTCACCGCCGGGAGGTCTGCGCCGGCTGCATACATATCTTCACATTTCTGTGTCAGCGCCGCGTCAAGTGCTGTCTGATCCGCGCAGATGATAATGTTTTCGTCCTCGCTGTCGGATGCGTCCTCTGCAAGCTTCACGTCTTCAAATTTCACTTCACGGATGTATTTTTTTGCGTATTTGTCGATATTCTCGCTGTCAACCCACGGGGTATTGCCGCTCATTGTCCTGCCGTTGTATGCGACAGGGACGATCCGGGTCACCACATCCGACATATCTACTGTATAGCTCAATCCGTTCATGTTCTTGCCGTATCGGATCTCTACACCATAATCACCGCCGATCCGCTCATTTATGATAACCTTAAAATTATCATATAAAATTTCGCCGCCCCATGTCTGGATGAACGTGGGGGAATCCTCGCCGTTGATCGCATCCATCAAATTCCTGCGCACAAAATAGGCGGTGCCGCCTGTTGTGATATCAGACTCACCGCTGTACTTACTGCCTTGCGTCATGATGTTTAGCGCATTCTGCCCGTTCTGATTAGTCGGGCGCGTATCCATCAGGAAACAATCGTCCGCGCTGTCAAAGAATATCGGATACGCTGTCACTTCCACTGAAGAATCCGTCTTGACGCACTTATCTACCCGGAATAACTGATGATCGCTCTGAAATGTCGGAGCGGATATGACCGCCTCTTCTGACAGGTACTTCCATCTTCCGTCCGGATCAAAAGGATGACTCATTGTTAGTTCCCATGTTCCGTTGATCTCGGTAGACAGTTCGCATTGTGTCGGTAATAGCGTGATATCACCATTTGTATCATAGTTTGTGTTGTCTTTTGAGTAGCACTGTATCATAATTCTCTCCATTCCGGCGTGATATGTACATCGAATCCGTCAGTTACAGCTAATGCATTATCTCCGGATCCAAGCCACAATTTTGAATAGTCCCCCGTTACATCCGTATTTACTGACTGCCCGTCAGATTTGTACGACATCATCCTGTTTGAATCAATGATTATTTCTTGTCCGACGTTTGCCGTAAATTCATATCCGTTTACAGCGAGGGTGCATAATCCCTCTCCTGTAATCCTGTATGTCGGTTCACACGTCACGCCCGGATTATATATGGCTGACTCGAGTTCAATTTCATTTTTCCCAGACTTATAATATGTATATGGATCACAAACAAACTCTGCTGTAAAATTTCCGATTCGGCGCGACGTTCTTTCTGTACCTGTAACCTTGCAATACAAAACCTTATAATACACTTCATGATCGTCCGAAAACCATAGTTCCCCACTTCCAGACAACCACCTCTTTGCTTTCCTGTAAGTCTCTCCCCACTGATTTGGTTTCGACATAAAATTAAATTCTACCTGAATCGAAATTGTATTGTATAGATTTTCGGATACCGTCAAAACTCCGTTGCGTCCAGGTATTTCAATTTCCTCAATTTTCTCTTCTGGTGCCGGTATGCTCGGTCGACGAACCGGAATGATCCCATACCCTAAGCAGTTTTCATTATTGTAAGACACACTAAACATTATTCTGTCCTTTCGTCTTCATTGCTCCCACCTGTACCCCGGTAATATATTTTACCGCTGTTTTTCCTATTACCTTTCCATCCAGAATCATAGTATCGCCCTCGACAACAATCATTCCGCCTCCGAAAGTTTGGGTATTACTCGCAATATCCGCAACTCTTCCGGTGATCGTAGAGTTAATTGTTCCGGACACGTCCGAGGCTGCCTTTTGAATCTTATCTATGTTCCGATAGATTCCGTCTGCCAGTCCGGACATAAAATCAGGCATCCATTTTTCGTAATTTCTTAATGGGCCTTCGTCTGGCCGTGAAAAATGAAGAAATGATTTTATTTTTTCTGCAAGTCCTTTAACCTTGTCAATTATTTTGTTTATTCCTGACGCAATTCCATCCGCAAGTCCGCTCATAAAATCCTTTCCCCAAGAAATTGCTTTTCCCGGAAGAGATGTTATATAACTTAATGCAGAAGAAAAAGCCGACCTTACAGCAGAGAATATCTTTGATCCGAATCCGATTATTACAGAAACAATTGATCCGAATGTATTACGAATAAGGGATAATACATTTTTAAGAATCGACGTGACAATATTCTTCACCGCATTCCAGGCTCCAGACCAATCGCCCTTTAATACAGATGTAAAAAGATTGATAACATTTTTTATTATGTTCAATCCGTTCTGTATCAAATCGCTAATATAGCTGATAGCATTTGATACAACAGCCATAATCGTATCGCCCCACTCGTTCCATAATACATTTATAAATTCAGTAAATGCCTGAAATATCTCCTGCAAAACACTCACAACAGATTGTATTACAGATTGTATTTGTGCCCATATCTCACCAACAGCATTTCTAAATCCTTCGTTCGTGTCCCATAAATTTTTAAATATTACTATGAGTCCAACAACAGCCGCAACGACAAGGGCTATGGTTCCGATAAGCGGCAACAGTGGAACTTGTATCATGGAAAACGCAGCTGCCGCAGACAAAGCTGCTGGAGCGATTGCCCCAATCACAATAATCAATGTCCCCAAAACAGTAAGCACTTTCTGAACAGGACCTGGAAGAGATGAAAAAAAGTCCGCAATTTTACCTACAGCTGTAGCTGCAATCTCCATTGCATTAGTAACTGCTGGCATCACTTTTTCCGCAAGCTTTGACATTGCGTCATCAAATTTTGCCTGGGCTTCGTTACTTTTTATAAGTTCCGAATTGTTTTCTCTGTATCCGGCAGCAACTTTGTCCAGCCCCTGCGATTTCAAAACTTCCATAATCATCCGCGCTCTTTCGGATTCGGAAGAAGTTGACGCTAATTTTTCATTGAAATCGTCTTCGCTTATACCCGCCCAGTTTAGTGCATCCGCAAAAGTTCCGGTTACTTTACCTACCTGAGCCGTCTCATTAATAGCCTCGGCCAATGAATCAATTGGAATCGAATCTCCATACTGAGCCCATGCGCCGATTGCAAGTTCTGTCATCTGCGTCAAGTCTGACTGTGACAAACCAAGCGCCTGTAAGTTTGCCGTAGCGGTTGCAGCTGTCTGCTGATCTCCGAGGATCCCGTATAACTGCGTATACGTCTGCTCTGTCTGCTGTGTCGTGTAGCCAAGCCGCTTAGACGATGCGTCCAACTGACCCATGATCTGAAGATATTCCTTTGAATCTTCGACCACGCCCTTGATCGAATCACCGACCGAAGCGATGTTATCCGCGAGCCCGCTTAAAGCCTCGGCTTTCGTACTACTTGCGATATCGTCAAGCTGTTTGCTCGCGTCATCCGCTTCGTCACCCATTTCTGAAAGACCGGTAGCCGCGTCGCGCGCGCCGGATGCAATTTCGTCGAGCATCTTATCATTTTTGCTCATAGCATTATTGAGTTTATTTACAAATGTCTCCGTCTCGTTAATCGAAGTACTGAGTTTAGCCATTGTATTAAAACTGTCATTAAATGCTTTTTCCGCTTTTGATGCTTCTTTAGAATTTTCTCCAAACTCCGTTTTTGCTTTTTGTAATGCTTCAGCAAGTTCATTTGTCTTTGCCTTGTACTTGTCGTATTGACTTTGTAGTACCTTTACTTTTTGTTCTTGCAAATCAAGTTCTTTTTGGAGATTTTTATTTTTTGCGATTAGAGCCTCCTGTGAATTTGCATTATCCTCAAACTCGCTAGAAAGCTTTTTCATTTCAGCCCCGCATGATTTTATTTGGTTATTGATTTTTTCTATCTGATTATTAAACTCAGTCTCACCTTTTATACCTATCCGGGGTCCGATATCGTAAGCCATTACCTCACCTCCGGGATGTATTCTTGACTCTGAGCCTTTACGGTATAGCAACCGCCCTCAGACTCTGCGAAGAAATCAAGAAAGTCAGACAGTTCCCCGACCGGCATACAGTTGTATTCCAAATAGGGAATTCCCGCCCTTCTCGCTGCAACATCCAAGCGGACAAGAGAATTTACTCCTGTCCGCTTTCTGCGTTTTTTCCCTCTACCCTTGTTTCAACCTCTTTCCTGCTGCCGCCGTCGAGGCATTCCGTGATCTTCTTGACCAGTTCGTCCACGTCAGAAATACCGACCGCGATCTCGACAGCCTCTTTCGGGAGCGGCGACCACTTCCCGTCAACAACCGGAGCATCATCCGGCTTAGGCATGTCTTTTTCGAAGTAGTTCATGTAGGCACAACCCTGTGCCGTCAAAAGTTCGATCATTTCCGTTACAAGGTCGATCTTGTCCGTGTCTTTCGATTTTTCAAGCACGGATTTCATCTTTTCTGCGCTACCATACTTCCCGATGATTTTCTTTGATGCGCCGAGGGAAAAACTCATTGGATAGCTTTTCCCCGCGATTTTTACAAATACTATTCTGCTCATATCATCCCTCCTTTGCTACGACTGTCACCGTTCCTGCGCCGATTGCTTTTTTCGAAGTGTCCACCTGTGCAAGGTACAGTGTTGAGCCGTTTGTCGCTGTGATTTCTCCGCCCTCAGGAAGATCTGTCCATGAGGTAAGATCCTGCTGGTAGGTAGGCAGCGGTCCCGTAGTGCTGTACTTGTATGTACCAGTTCCCGGGTTTGTAATCGTGATGATCGTCTCCCCTGCGTCTGTTCCCGCCTGTGACGTGGCGTTTACGGTATCCAGCGCGTTGAGTACCGTCCTCAGATACGCCATCGCCGCATCATGCGTGTCAAACCACGCTTCGCGCTTCCATGCATGCTTATAGTTTCCGGACGACTGATCTGCGCGGCTGATCGTTCCCTCGATTTCTTTCGTCTGCCACTCGATAGACTCACCTTTTGTTGTAGCCGCCTCTGCCGGAATACCCATTGCAACCTTACACAAGATCACCGCGCGGTACTTGTCCACGTCGTTGATCTGGTGTGTCTCGATGATTCCAAATCCTTTCGGCGTTGCTTTCGTGTCGTCATCTGTTACCAGTTCCGTAACGCTCGCGTCTCCGACATTAACCTGAACCTCTTTCAAACCTAAAAGCCGCTTCGAGTCGATCTGTGTAAGATCGGACGTGTTCAGCGTCAGCGTTCCGGTGTTAAATGTTCCGTAGTCGTTTTCGATGATCCGGTCGTCTCCATACAGCGGATTGTTGTCGGACGTTTCTATTTCAACTCCGTACTCGATCGCGGACCCGCACACGAATCCGTTCTGATATACGACTTCTGACCCGTTGAACGTATAGTCCGCAAAGACCGGAGTAGTTAATCCTTTAATAGCCATATCGTTCTCCTTTTTTTACTTAAATCTCTGTTTCAGCTGATCGTCTATTTCGTCAGCCATCGCCTTTTCTGCTCGTTTCCTCGCTCTATTTGTCGCCTGTCTGAAAATCGGATGCTTTTCCCGGAAAGATGTGCCGCTCTCAATGCTTCGCATCAACACGACATTCGGAACGCCGCGCGGGTATTTCTTCGTCGGGATACTTCCGTACCCGTCAACGCCCGCTTTAGTCTGGATATAGCCATTGTTATTCTCGATCGGCGCAAGTCCGAACGAGTCTATGAGGTCTGCTTTCTGCCGTCTGCTAACACCGGAAATCTTATGTTCCGGCGACCCCATCGGCGGCAGTCCGTTTTCTCCCTCTTCAACCGGCAATCCTTTTAATGCGCTCTTGATTTCGTCAGCAACAAGCGCCGCGCCTTTATATACAGCGCTTTTTACGACTTCCTCACTATCGTTTCCGAGGGTTTCCAGTACTTTCGCGTACTCATCAATACCCTTAAAATCAATCTTCGCCATCAGCTCACCTCAAACACCCATTCGTAGTGAATGAACCCGGCGCCGCCGTCGTCCACCCCCTCGAACTGAACCGAATTCAGGTAAAAAGAAATACAAGCAGCTACGAGTTCCGCTTGTATCTTGTCTACGTTCTCATCGTTTTCGGTTTTTGTGAAGTAGTCGATCGTTCCCTGAATGGACTGATTGATCTTCCGATCGTCGCCCTCGACCGAACTTCCCTCGGAATCTTCTGCCCAGACGATATACTTGTCATCAGCTTTCAGCGCCTGATAGTGATACACCTTGTCAGTCACTTTCAAGAGCGTTTCTTTGATAATGTCAAGTTTTGATATCATATTCCTGCCCCACCCTTTCCAGCGACAAGCGTGTAATTCTTAAGTTATCGTCATCAAGAGTCGGCTGTATCTGCGGCATGGTGTACTGTTTCCCGTTCTCCAGAACGCATATATCCGTTGCGCCGATATCATTCCACCCGGGGATATGTACGACAGACTCAATCTGCCGGTTTGCCTGCAAAGCGGTATAGAACCGGTTGAGCCCGACCGTTTCGTAGCCGAAGTAGAAACTTGCTTTCTCAACAAGTCCGGTCACCGGCATGTCTCCCGGCTCCGCGATATTCTCGACGCTATAGATTGTCAGAATTCCATCGTCAAACGTTGCCGCCATCTGTCTTTCCTTTCTGCGAGAACAGAATATTGTTCAGCCGCCACCGCAGGAACCGCGGCATCGCCGTTTCATTCCCCGCACGTTTCCGGAAAAGATAGGCGGCGTATTGTACCACCGCCATATCTATATCCATATCGTTATCGACAAGTGTGATCCCCTCGCGCTGTATTGCCGATTCCGCCGCATATATCAACCCGGTGAGAAAATCATCATTTGCCGAAGTAAGCATCTGCAGATCCTGCTTCAACAGCGTAAGTTTATCACTGGTTGTCATCTTTCCTCCGATCAGGCAGACGCTTTCGTCACATTTACTGTGTAGACTTTAACAGCGTTTCCGTTTCTGACCGTAATTGTCAGCGGATGCGCTGTGTTGTCCGCCAGCCATGTGATTGTTCCGCCATTTCTAACATTCTTACCGCCGTAGCTGATTTCCACCTTCGCGGACGCCTGGGCCGCTGTAGCCTCGATCTTATCACTTGCATTCTCCGCCGCAGCGATCGTATATGTAGTTACCTTCGGATCAAATGTTCCGGGTGAAAGTGTCTCTGTTCCGATAGCCAGCGCATTCAGATCTGCATCATTGGCTGTATCAGCTGCAAAATCCATCACAGTCGTTACTTCCTGGTTGTTAATATTGATTGCCACAAATGCCCCCGGAATAACCGGCGCTCCATCTGCTCTTGCTTTTCCGCGGAATACGGTATTGTCCTGGATAAACTGCACATGTTCGGACTGGTCAATCACAATAGATCTTCTGTCAGCCCACAGATACAGATCCCCATATCCGCCGATAATATCACCATCCGGGATAAATTCAAGGATATCAATATCACCATTTACAATTGGGAGTGTTCCAAAGAGATTTGCAACAATATCTCCGGTCGCCGTAAATGTAATCAGTTTTGATTTCAGCTGTGCATATGTTTTTGAATTCATAGCCCAGAACTGATTACCACGGCTGTACCGTGTGAATGTGTTTCCTGCCGCAAGAGCAAGCTGCGACCAGAACTGTGCGCCCGTAAGATTCGTTCCGTCAATTTTAATAATATTTGTGTCGGAAAGGTCAACCCATGCCGGAGCATTCGCCGGGTACCCAGACGGCGCAGATTCCTGCGCGAGTCTTGTTACAATTCCAAGCGGCATATTTGACGCCGAACCTTTTCCGTAAAGGATCGCCTTGTCTTCTGCCAGCGCAATAGACTCTGACAGCATTTCCACAATCCATCCAGCCAGGTCAATATTGCTTACAGTGTCTTCGAGCAGCGAATTGCATACCGGCACATATCCGGCCACCTTATATCCGTCAAGTGTAATCTGGTTAAACACAAATGTCAGCTCATTAATTGCGCCGCACATTTCTGTCCATACCGCCTCGGGAATTGTTCCTGCAATCGTCTGTCTTGCCTCTCCCGGTACATTTCTAACACGTACACGGTTCAGCAGTTTTGAATAACGATACATATTTTCGGAGATCAGCTCCAGGAATACTACCGGGATCTCCAGCTCACCTCCCTGAATTGCCCGGGACTGTCCTTTCATGCTTCTCAGCTGCGCCAGGAATGTCTTAACATCTTCCCTCTGAATAATTTCTTCCCGTCTCTCCACAGGAAGAGAATCAAATGCTCTGACATTCATGGGCAGGCTTCTGATATTCATTTCTGCTTTGTTCATTCTGATACTTGTCCTCACTTTCTTTTCATTTTTTCTGCTTCTCTGATCCGGGGCCGGCGGATCCGCTTCCGTTTCCGCAAGTTCCGCTTCCAGGTCTCCGATTTCCGTTTCAAGTGTTGCCTTTGCTTCATCATGGGCAGTTTTTTCGGTATCGAATTTATCGACTTCTTCTTCAACTGCCTTCTGCTCATCTTCTGTCTGAGCCTCCTCGATCGCCTTTTCCAGCTCTTCCTCCCGTGTCTGAAAGTCAGCGTCTTTCTCTCTCAGTGCAGCAAGCTCATTTTTTTTATGCTCAATTTTCCGGCTGAGCATGATCTGTTTTAATGCCATTCTTTTCTCCTTTCAGGCGCGTTTTCATGTTGTCGCGCCACTCATCTCTTTTCTGCTTCTGTGCCTGTTCATACCGTTTCCGGGCATCTTCCAGGCTGTCTTTTGCGCGGGCGGAAATACTTGTCGCTTTATACGCGGGGAATGTACACGGCGAAACCTCAAACAGCGGATCGACTTCTGTAATCTTTGTGTGATAGATTCCTTCTTCGTCCCACCATTCTTCCTGGCGTCCGATATCAAAACCAAAAGAGCAGCCATCCACATCTCCCCGTGCTACACGGGCATATGCGCTGACTGCCTCTGAATCGTTTTCATTAATTTCTACTGTTCCGAAAAGTCCGGTTTCGTCCTCCCTGAGTACCGCCGTCCCGTTTCCGGTCGAGCCAAGAACTATATTGCTGTCGTGATTCCATAACACTTTTGTGTCTTCACCGCTCGCAAGATACCTTGCAAACGCTCCGCGTTCGATTGTTTCTATCCATCCATCCCACACCTGATAGGGCTCTCCAAATACAGCAAAGTATCCTTCCAGGTATCTCTTCCCACCATCCTCCCGGATCTTTGTGTTTTTCATTTTCATTATTCTTTGTTCCACTTACTCACCCCCTTCACCATTCTGTATAAGTTTGCTTTGATCTCCGATCATTCCGCGCGGAATATAATTTTCAAGAATAACAAGGTCGTTCAATCCTTCCGTCGGGGAAAGTCCAATCCAGTTTCTCACTTCATTTCCCGTCATAATTCCGCGGATATACTGATCGTCTGCAATAGCTGCGAGATCTCTAAGTTCGTAGTTATATAGTGATCGCGGATTAAAATGAAAATAAAGTTCCGGACTGTAAAGAAGCTTCTTTGTCAGTTCCTGCTCAATCATCTGAGCAACCGGCATGATTGTCGAAGAAATAAAGTTGTTCCATTCATCCCGTTTAAACTCACCAACGCCTAAAACAAAAGGCGGCACTCCTAAAATAGAAGCGACCGTCTTTTTATCAATCTGGACCATATCCGACAGCGCCAAGTCCGACAGTGATAATGGCTTAACCTGTTCTACTGCAAATTGTTCCGCCGGGATCATCCACGGCTCTCCGACTTCGGATGTGTCAATGTAATCTCTTAGTAACTGCGACCGGCCTTCCGGACTGGAAAACTCATCAGTCAGAGCATCAACCTTGACAATAATGCTGGGTTTCCACTTGCTCTGCATGAATCCTTTTTCCGTAGCGGCCGCCTGCTTCAGGTTGTTCGCTACGTCTTTCAGCGCAACGTGCAGCCCCTCGCCCCGCCACGGGTAGTAATTTCCGGGATTCAGTACAAAATGAAGGATTTCATCCGGGGCATACTCCTTTCCGTTAATCGAAACGGTATAGTCCCACAATCCGTCAGGAATGAAACTGACCATTGATGCAGGTATGGGCTTCAGGTCCCGAAGATATCCTCTCCGGAACTGCGGATACACCACGGCATTTCCACCCCCGTACAGGTACATTGTCATTACAATCCATTGAATGAATAATGATCGCGTCATATTTGAATATGGGTTGATATCAATTTTTCGGCTGAGCTCATTTCTCACCCGGATATCTCCGTCATCTGTGTTCTGCATCAGATGTATTGTCATACTTCCGATCAACTTCGCAATCTTTCCGACTCCGGTTATTATTTCAGGATTGTGTGCCAGATTTGTATACCCCTGACACGTCAGCGTTTCGAACGCTTCACTGCTGCATAGCCACGACACTGTCTTGCTCGGCGCCGCCGGCTCCGCCCTCGCTTTCATTTTCTGACGCTGTCTTTTATTCATGTTTTGTCTCCTTTCCAAACCACTCATTAGCCTTCCGGCTCCGCTCCAGATTCTCTAAATACCTCACGCACGCAAAAACCGAAGCGTCGAATAAATCTATTCTGTGCTCCGGCTGTACCTTTTCATATTGAATCATGTCATCTGTTTTCTCCACGGCCATTACGTTTTCCACGCAATACTCATATGCCTCTGAGTGAAGATAAAAAAGATTCCCGTCTTTTGCGCTCTTTTCTATATGACGGAAACCTTCTGATTTTTTGTAATAATACTGCGGCTGGTCTATGATATTAAAACGTGCCTTCTTCATGCCGATAAAATATTCCCGGCAGAATTTTCTATCATGTCCAACCTGTTTGATCTTAAATCCTCTATCTCGCATATCGCAGAACCAGTTAATTATATCTGCCTGGTTGACAGTCGGGCTGTTACATAATGTCAGCCATCCATCCTCGGCCCACCCAAACAGGGGAATGTTGTCCTGGTCCGCTTTTAGGTGTGCGGCCACAACCGGGAAAAACGCATGAGTGATAATAATATCCACGCCGCGATAATTTCCGAACAGCGCCGCCGCAGTAAGGTCATGCAGCTTCGACAGATCTGCGCCGCCGTACCACTGAATTGGAAGTTTTGCCAACTGTTCAATCGTCCAGTCATATTTTCTGTCGCTCTTCCGGAACTCATCTATATCGAAATATGCTTTCAGCGAATTGGTATAGACGTTCAGCGATTTTGCGAAGAAGTCTTTTCTCTGCTGTGGATCGTTCTGTGCCTGTAGAGCGTCATTCATCAGCTCATCCGGACGGATGGAAACGCCATATGCCGGATTTGCCATCTCATGCACTTCCGGATCGGTAAAATCTACGGATCCATCCTTTATTCCTTCCGGAGCGCAGCACATAAAAATAAAATACTGTTCATCCTTTACTGTTCCGTCCAGTACCTTCCGGCAATACTTTAAACGCTGCCCAAGAAATAACTGTTCATCATCTCCGGCAGTTGATATCCCGATCAGCAACTTATTTGTGTACGCCTTCATAGCCTCTTTAAATAAGTTGTATTGTTTCGGTTTTTTGAAAGCGTGAATTTCATCACAGATTGCTATATTACAGTTCAGGGAATCCTGCGCATCCGGATTCGCCGCAAGTGCGCGAATATAGAAATATCCATCCTCAAGCGTTGATTCAAGACTGTGCTCGTTATTATTATCAATAACCTTGATGCTTCCGCCGTTCTTCTGATTCTCTCCCATGCGGTCGACGTTGTACTGAAGGAAGTTAAAGCTTTCAATGGACTGCATAAGTGCAGCGGATGCGATATAGGTCTTTGCTCCGCTCCGTCGATACAGAAGGGAAAGCGCCCATGCCAGCGCAGCAGCAAATGAAGTCTTTATGTTTTTTCTTGGTATATAAATAAGGGCCTCGTGAAATCTCAAGATTTCCGTGCCCTTAAGTTTAAACCCGACAAGATTGTAAATTATAAATTTATGAAATGGTTCGAGAAGGAATGGTTCTCCACGGAGCGGTGTTCCGTCAAGCCGCTCTCCCTGCTGATGGCAAATAGTTTTTTCAATTATTTGAATACAGAACTCGGGATCCCGATAATTTATCTCATAGTCTGGATTTTCCAAATCCCGGAAAAATCTATATACTGCCAGTTTCAGTTCCAGGCATGCAATTTTCTTTCCATCCCGAATGGACTCGGCATACTTTAAAACAACGGACCAGTTCTTATACTTTAATTTCCGCAAGGATTGCTGCAAGTCCTTTCCGTTTTTCTTCAGGGATTGCAGCTTCACCTTTTATCTTTCTGTATCCTGCTGGAGTAAGTCCAAGTTCTCTGTTGTACATCAGGATATTATTTTGCAGTCCCTCAATCGCAAGAAAGAACGGATTCTTCACAATGTTTGTGCTCCCGTTCTTATTTGTATGCTTTACTACGATATTTCCGCCGCTCTTTTTGAATTGATCCCGCGCCGTGTCCATGTCTTCATAAATACTTGCCAAGTTATCGATAACTTTGTCAAACTCCGGCTGGTAGGTTCCTATACTCTTCATGTCATGTATGATCTTTTTCTTATATGTTTCGGCTTTCAATTTTATCACCACATCTTTTCAACTTTTGCATATGTTCTTAAGTAATTCGTTGGTAAATCTTCAGGAGCGAATTCACCAAATAATTTTGCCGCATCGAAGTATTTTTCAAGAGTTTTTAATTTAACACTTGAGCTTGCTGTTTTAAATTTTTTTGATAGTGCTAACTTCTTTATATTTTCGCAGTCATTTTCTGTCCCTCTCCATACAATAGCTGACTGAAAGACAGTTGGTAAGGATTCGGTTGCCATACTTTCCACTGCCCAAATTGCATTGCCTTGGTAAAATATATTGCCCTTATATCCTATGCCTAATACTTTGGCGATTTCTCCCCTATAATTTTTGTAGCTCATAGGTTTGCAAGCTAAAGGAGTCGCCGGCATAGCTCTAAATGGAGTGCTATGTAAAAGAATGCAGGTTTGCTTTTCTCTTTTGTTCATTTTTTCATCTACGTATTTTATATCTTCAAGAAATTCAAACCAATCGTCTTGCGTTTCTGTTGGATATCCGATAATATTGTAAAATTTTACCTGATGCGGCTTTTCGCAATTAGCAAGTCTTTCAATAAATTCTCTTAATATATCTCTTGTAATTTTTTTATTTACCATAAATCTGAGTCTTTGGCTCAGACCGTCAATTGCTGTGGTGCGCAGCTTTACAAGATTAACATCTATTCCATTATGCAAATCAAGCATGGCTCTTTCACGATCTGCTCCACCATTCCACAGCCCACTATAAGCAAATTCTTCTTGCTGAGCTTGCTTTCTGTGCCATGTATATCCACAAAACAGGCATTTGTGGTTACACCCTATGATATCTTCATGGTATGTTTTTCCGTTATCAAGCTGTATATCGTAGGGGTATATTTTGTCTACTTGATTTATTTTATATATTTTATCTGGGCTAAATTTTTTGGAATTTATTGTGTAATCGCTTTCGTAATCATGATCTGCATGGCTGATATGATACGCAAGTTTTTCTATTTCTCCTTCCGCTCTTCCAAGCATGAAGAAATCTGCAAATTCCAAAAATGGCCTTACATTTAATACGCCTTGTCCACCGACAACCACTTTGTAGTCGCCTTTTTCCCAAGTGAGCCTTTCAGCAATAAACTCCCACCAATCGCAGTCAGACGTAACACTGAATAATATCATGTCAAATTTGTTTACGTTGACTGATGAGCAGTAATCAATGTCATTGTATTCATTGCGCCTGAGTATATCGGTAACCACTGCCATTCCTGCATTAAGTCTCACATTATAGCACTCTTTGCTGTATGTTTGCTTTGCGTATTTGCTTAATACATAGATCCCTATTTTCATTTTTATTCCCCGAATTCAAAACCACATTTCGGGCACTTGTAAATTTTTGTTTGGTTAGTGCTTACGTCATCTAATTCTAACGCTTGTGCGTCTTCATCAGCACTTAACCTAAATCCAAACTGCTCCATGTCAATATCCGTAATTCCGTCAAGTTCAATGTTCAGAGCTTCAAAATCCCAATCCGCAAGTTCCCCTGCTTTATTATCAGCAATCCGAAACGCCCTGATCTGTTCCTCTGTCAGATCATCCGCTACAATGCAGGGTATTTCTTTCATTTTGAGTTTCTTCGCTGCTTTTAACCTTGTATGCCCGGCGATAATCTCGCCATTTTTGTCAATCACAACGGGCACCTTAAACCCGAACTCGCGAATACTGTTAGCCACAGCATCAACGGCCTGATCGTTTTTCCGCGGATTATTTGTATATGGGTGAAGCTCTGAAAGCTTTTTAGTAATTATCTGCACTGTATCGTCCCCTTTTTCTTAAATTTGCTTAGAGT
>ERZ1090863.382-NODE-382-length-25681-cov-4.974128_pt1 | contig 25681 bp, 11 predicted proteins | sample MGYA00478480_ERZ1090863 | MGnify/ENA primary metagenome ERZ1090863 (study PRJEB33644, sample SAMEA5815746) | chicken gut metagenome | biome: Chicken; feature: Gastrointestinal Tract; material: Caecum | place: Ireland | collected 2019-01-01 | study: A study of the...
ACGATATTAGCTGCAGTCTCGTGGGCTCGGAGATGTGTATAAGAGACAGATTCTATCGAGCTGCACATAAAAAGGATGGGGTGCGCTATTATGCGGGCTTCGACCCGAACACGGCAAAACGAATTGATAGTAGCAAGGGAAATCGGGGACCCATCGACGGCCCGATTCTTGATATGATTCGCCTGCATGAGAGCATACTACTTCGAGACCCGCTTAACTGGGGACCTCATGCAAATACGCCGGCTGGCATCGAATCAGAACGTTTCGCAAACGAATACATTGACAAGCTCATTGCGTCATGCCCGGAGTTGAGCCGAGAAGATTTTAAGGTCGTTTGGCTCAAAGACGGCGAAACCGCCTACTTATCAACACCCTTGCTTAAAAAGGACTTTCATGTTCTAAGTCCTACGACAGCTGAAAAACTCTGGAAAAATCTGGCCCATTCTCCTGTTGCCGTCCAAAAAGTCAGCGATTCTCTGCTCAAGAAAATTGGAAGAGTGAGATTGGCGGAGATGTTCACAGAGGCCTTTGAGAAGGAGAGAGTAAAGCGCCAAACTGACCAATATGAGTTTGTTAGTCTCGAAAGCATCACCAAGGCCGGGTACACGGTCAATGATATTTTCAGCGGAATCCTGGTCCATGCAACACTGACTTTCGAGGACGGCAGGACAATAAGTTTAGCGAGCGCAGCCTTCAGCGATACGGCGGACGGATTCGAAAAACAAGTGCAAGCTGAAATTGCCAACATCAATTTCCGGCCTTGTTTTGAAACGGCAAAGATTCTCCCTGGCAGTGCAATGGCAGAATTTGCGGCATCATTTAATAAGCCCATATCGGCGACAATGGTTAAGGATAATGTGGAGGTAACGGTTTCTGACCTGGTGCCGAGACTCATAAATAGCCAATATCTGATTCGGGTCCGCAAGAATGACCAATATACACTTTTGACTGAAAACGGCAAAGGAATCCGTTTTGCACTGTCCGATAATGGATACGAGCGTGGTTTTGACGATAAGGCGCCGACAATCGATTTTAAGGATGTTGCAGAGAAAGCTGCGACGGCAATATGTGAAACAGATGTCGTAAAAGGGTATCCGTATCACTACCATGTTGGACTTTCTAGCGGAAACACTGCGGCTGATACGATTTCTATATCTGCACAGGAAGGAAATTATACCAAGCTTGAAATCCATGATGCTGTTATCCGACATTGGAACACCGAACTGGCATTAGAACAAATTGTAAGGGATACAGCAGAAACTTTTGAAAACATTACGGCCAATGCACTTTTCCAACAGGCGCTGGTAGAGGGCACCGCACAATGTCATTTCTCTGGCGGCTCAAATTTTCTCAAACGCGAACTGCTTGAATGTATCATATCAATGCCAACGGCGACTAAAGATGGTTTTGTCAAACGCGATGTGCTTGCCAAGTTTGCGAACAGGGGAGAGCTCGGATATATCCAGACCAGCATCGCAGAAGTGTTGGATGATTTGCTTGGAAACAATATTGTAGACGATAACAGCACGGCAGTTTTTGGCCTTTTTCAGTATAGGCAAGTCAAAACACGGAAATATTCGTACTATATCTATCGCCTGGATGACAAGGAACTTGCAAAATCCGTTCTGCGTTCTATGAAAGGCCGGCCAATTGCTTATGATGACCTAGAGGATATCAAGGTTGCTTCCAGACCTTCTTATTTCCAGGAAATTGCAGAACGAGCACAGACACCGGAAGAGGCTTTTGAGGTGGTCAATCACCTTGACTTGCTATCCAAAAAGGATGGGGCACCCTTTATTCAGTCGGATGTCTTCTCGAAAGTCTTGGCTTTGCTGACACCAGAAGATAAGCTCTTTGCCGCTGTAACGGTCCGAGACTATCCAGGTTGTGCCAAAATAGCCGAACAACTTGAATCTGAATTCGCAAATGTAGAATAGGAGTGATAGGTGTTGCCCAAAAGCAAAAAGACCGATGCGATGGCCAGCAAAATGTATACAGCCGATGACATCATCAAAATGTTGGAGGCTCAGGGATACTTTGCAAATCGAAAAATCGCCTACAGCGTGCTGAACGCGCTGCAGCCCGATAGTGCTCCTCTCCTGATTGAGGGCGACCCAGGTGTCGGAAAAACGAGTCTTGCAAAAGCTGTGGCTGCAATGCTCGATATTCCGCTTGTGCGGATTTCCTGCTACGAGGATATTACGGCGGACAAAATCCTATATGACTATGACTACCAGCGGCAATTGCTCGTGGTGTCGGCGCTCAGGGAAAAACTCAATGACCAAGTTAAAGAGATGTCTTTAGGTGAAAGCATTAAGGCGGTAGCTGGCAATACAGAATTCTATGGCAAGGAATTTTTGCTTGACCGCCCGGTCATCAAAGCTCTAACTATGCCCGGTCGGAAAGTGTTGCTAATTGATGAGATTGATAAGGCAGACGCAGAAATCGAGCATGCACTTCTTGAGATGCTTGCCGATTTTGCCATTACCATTCCGGAATACGGCACGATTTCTTGTAAGCCGGAAGACAGACCTATTGTATTTCTGACCTCCAACAATTATCGTGAATTGTCCCAACCTATGCTGCGCCGATGCTGGTATTTGTACATTGAACAAAAGAGCTATGAGGAAGTCCTGGACATCATCTCGAACCATATCGAATGCTCCAAGGACTTCCTGGAACGAGTCGCGCAGGGTATTTGCAAGCTGCAGCAGGCAGACCTCAAGCACCCTGTCTCGATTAGCGAAGGTATCGAATGGGCCAAGTGTCTGCATGAAGTATTCTGCTGTCAGACGGCCAAAGATATTGATGCGGCATTGCTATACTCAATCGGGGCGCTGGCAAAGGACCGGGCCGATGAACGAAAGGTTCTGGCAATTCTGAAAACTTGACCGCATAGGAATTCTATGACATGAGTGAAGTGACACAAAACAATATAACCCGTTCCGAACATCCAGGCAATCAGTTTGCACGGCTTTTGACTTCGTTTTTCTGGGATTTACGCAGCTACGGATTCAGTTTATCCATGATGGAGATGGAGTCTGCGATTCGTGCCATTTCTGACGTCACTGACGTCGAGGATGTCCTGTATACAACACAATCGGCTCTTTGCCATAACAAAGAGCAAGCCGATACCTATCAGGCTCTTTTCTGTCAGAAGTTTCTTGGCTACAATGTTTTCGTACCGTCAAAACCTTCAGCACCGCAAAACGATAAAGGAAAGAGCGGCGGAGTAGATGCAGAAGAAAAAGCCATCGAAAAACGAATCCGCAAGATGCAGCAGGAATTGGAACGTATCCAAACAAGTATAGAAAATGAACCGCCAAAAGACGAATATGAACGGGCCCGAGTACGTGCAGGTCGTGAAGCATATGAAGCCCAGAAAGTGGCTGACAGTGCAAAAGACGAAGCGGAAAAAGCCGAAAGGACATATGACGCCGCACGGCAAAATGCCTTGGGTAATCAACTTGGCGAAGATGGACAAGAACGGCTCGATGCAATGCTTGAGACTCTCAAGGTGCTGCCAGGATGCGAGTCCCTGTGTGGCCAAGTGGAAAAAGCAGTTCAATCTGCTTCTGTAAAAGACCTGGAAACAGCTCAGAAAGATACAATGCGCCATGCGGCGGCACACCGGGCAAAGGGAAAAGCGGCGGCTGCCGAGTATATGCAACTCATTAAGCTTGCCGCCGAACTCCAAAAAATCATCGCCGTGCTGCGCAAGCGGAATCTTAAGACGACGAACGGTGAAATGCTGCCGGCGCTAAAAAAGGCATATGAGGAATCTGCAAAGAAATATGATGTCGCATCCGCAGAATATCAAAAAGCCCAAGAGGCACAACACAAAGCCCAAGCAGCTATAGATGCGTCCACAGGACGGATGCGCAGCTGGAAAAGGCAAGCGGAAGAACTTAAGAAAAAGCTGGAGAAGGAGACTGAACGACACGAAAAGCTTAAGGAGCGTCAAGCTCCGGCTGCTGCTGTTGTTGCAGCCCCTAGCCAACTGATTGTTGGACCGGCATCTGTGAATCATCGTGAAACATTCACCGGTGGTCACAATGCGGTCCAACGTACCGATGCGACAACCGTTTTACTTAACGAGGATATTGGGCAGTTGTCGAAAGAAGACCTTCAGAAAGTATCCGCATATATTCACTCCAATGCGATGTTCTTTAAGCAGACGTTGCGGAAAATTGGCACCGCGAAGAACAGGAACCGCATTGATATGAAACGTACGACGGAAATGGCGATGCGGACTGATGGTGAAATTGCGCGGCTCTGCTACGAGAAGCCAAGACGGTCGAAGGCTAAAATTGTGCTGCTTGCCGATATTTCTGGCTCCTGTCGCAAGAGTGCCTCTTTGACCCTGACCTTCCTCGGCCTGATGGGAGATGCGTTCCCAGGAGGATGCAAGCAGTTCGTGTTCGTCAATCGTCTTGTGCCTGTAGACAAATACTTCCGCGAGAATGGGGTGGAGGAAGCCGTCGAGACCATTAACCGCGTTGTTCAAACACGAGGCATATACTCAGACTACGGCGTTCCGATTGCACAGTTGGCCAACGACTATCGCGGCTTAATTGGACATGAAACGACGGTCCTCATTCTTGTCGACTGCCGCAACAACAAAAATTCGCCCTCCCTCAACGAGATGCTGTGGCTATGTTCTCATTCTCGTGGCGTGTATCTTCTTGTGACGGAAGGGCGGAACGAGTGGGGAACTGCTGATTCCGTCGTGCCACAGTACATCAACTGCGGTGCCAACGCGTGCAGCATTCAGTCGACGAATGAATTGCTAGATTTCTTGCTGCACTGCGGTGCAAAATAAGACCCCTCTTTCTGTTTATATTTCGAAAAAAGCGTGGTATAATATAAACAGAAGGGAGGTCGTAGTATGTTTGGCAAAAATCTTAAGTTCTATCGCTTGCGCAGTGGTTTGACCCAACAGGAATTGGCTGAACGTGTCGGTATTGGCGCAATGGCAATCTCGAATTATGAAAATGGGAAGCGGCAGCCAAAGTATCAGACTGTGATTGACTTGGCAGATAAGCTAGGTGTGGCCATTGGCTCCTTGCTGTCCGACCTTCCTGACAACGAAGAATTGGTGCCGGGCAACTTCCGTGATAGCGGAATGACTGAAACCGAAATATCCTATGTGGAAGAATATATTACCCGCTCGGTTCAAGCGTATTTGGTCGTGAATGAATGGCTCGGGCTACCATGTGCAAACAACAATCCCCCAATTAAGAAGAATGTAAGTGCAGACTTCAACCCAGACTTTGAGGCGCATAATATCCGCCAAACTTTGGGGCTTGCCTCACAAGGACCAATTGGTAATATTGTGTCCGTCATTGAGAATTTTGGGGTTTTCGTTGTTGAAGTAGAGGATGTAGGGTGTGGATTTTCCGGGTACGCAACTTGTGGAACCAAGAGCGGTCTCAATGTCCTAGCAATTAACAAAAATATGTCACCCGTCCGCAAGCGATTCACTTTAATTCACGAGTTTATCCATACTCTTTATGACGTGGATGAAAATGCTGTCAATGATATTGCTGGCAGAGTGTTGCTACCAACCGATGACCTTAAACGCGAACTCGGCTATAAACGTAATAACATCAGTTATGCAGATATATCCTTCATTCACGACGAGTATGGTGTCTCGGCTGCTTGCATAGCATACCGTGCATACCAAGAAGGGATTATTTCGCGTGACCAATATTATAATGTTAAGGATTTTGTAATTGGTAGCCAAAGAATCCCGGACGAACAACCAACTCGGTTGAAACAACTGGTTTGTCGAGCCGTAAATGAAGAAGAAATTGGAGTAAGCAAGGCGGCCGAACTGCTAGGGGTAAGCTATTCTCAGGCTGAAGACATTTGTTATGGGGAGGCCGCTGAATGATACTCCTATCGGATACGAATATCTTTTTGGACTTGGAATACATAGGCCTGTTAGAAGATGTGATGGCCTTGCCGGATATTAAATGTACAGAATATATGTTGTTCCGCGATGAAATACGGCGGCCACCCAATCTAAGAAGTAGGCTTAATTCATTGGGACTACGTATCGTACAGGCGACAGACGAGGAATTTGCTTTATCTTTGCAGATTCAAACCCAAGTGAGACAATTGTCGCCGTATGACTGCATTATGTATGCAGTGGCGAAAACCAGAAACTACACGCTCATCACATCGGATAAAAAACTCCGGCAAACATCTCAATCTGCTGGTATTGAAACACATGGCCTTCTGTTCTTAATAGACAAGTGCATAGAGAGTGGAGTTCCCGAGGACCACATAACGACAGCGCTTCACGAAATTATTCGCAATCCCAGAATTTTAATACCATCGCAAATCGTCATCAACAAATATGGAAAATACTTAGTATGAAAGAGAAACAAGTGGGTGAAGGAATATGGGCTGGCTTCATGTCGCTAAAACCGGGAAAGGCGTTACTTTGGGGTATGATGATGCTGTACCTATAAGTAAGGCCGGAATTGCCAAATATGTCCTTTCGAAGGACAAAGCCGAGAGCATTGTCGGAAAAGAATTGCCGCACTACGAGGAACTGACACCGCTGCATAAGGCGATGGTCGTATCGCGGGACAGGAATACATATCGCTGGTCGTTGGAGATGCACGACCCGGCAGAATACACGGATTGGGACTTTGACGGAATTAGCGAGGACGATGCCAAATCTCTGTTCATTGGCTCCTTAAGTGTTTTGTTTGAGCATCACTACGGCTACCCGTCCGGTTCCTTCCGGAGTGTGTCTGATTATAACGGAACGGCGATGCTATATTGTGATGTGGCGTGGCCGCCGGAAGAGTATAACCAAGCTCTGGCCAATATGACAGAGAACAGTCTCGTTCAGCAACTCCGGGAATTTATTATCGATGTGACGGGAGATAACATGTATCAGCAATTGGAATTAGAACTCTGCGAAGAGTATATTAAAGAATAATCAATAATCCAGACTAAAGTCGCGGGCATCCTTGGCTGAATTGAAATCCGCCTATGGCCTGTTATCACACAAGAAACTCAAAAAACAGAAAACCACAAAAGAATAAGAGAGTCCGCAATTATCACACTGCGGACTCTCTTTAACTATTTGCAGCTAAGAACAAATCCTTTCATTGTGCTTAAGCCACTTGAAACGGCGGATAGGTGTAGGAAATGGTTGTACATCTGTAATTTCCAGCTTCGGACTTTTCTTACGGATGTGTACTTTGTAACGTTGAGGCTTTTGCTTTGTTGGTCGAGTATTAGGCTCCTTTCTTTTTGCAGGTACGGTTTGGTTCCGATTTGTTTTCTGCAAAACAATGATTTTAGGGTTCGTGCTTGTACTAACACGAATAATATGTACTCTCTTTTCATTCAGGACAACATTGGCTATTAACCTCCTCTATCACATTTTTGGACTTGAAGTCGTGTACAAAATGCACACTATAAACGTGATAGTAGAGAAGAACATACAGACCAGTGCTATTGCAAATAATATCTTCGCAATCAAAATGAACCTTAAACGCTTATTGTTTGTAAATTCCAAACTTTCTGTGATTTGTTCAAGCGTTTTTCCGAGTTTTTGCTCTTGCGCACTTCTAACATATAACTGTTTCGAGGTATCGCTTTCAAACAGTTCGTTCTTTATGTCATCGAACGACGGAAAGGTTTTCATTTTGTATCGCCATTGTGCAAGTGTTGCGCAGCCCAGGCTGGATAATAAAAATAGACTTGTAGTTCCAGAAACAGCATATGCCAATCGGTCCCATTTCGGGTTGAGTTCATCTAATACAACCGGTAGGGCTGTGTAAAGAAATGCAATTGCAAAAGAAAAAACAACTTGTATTTGAGTCGCTTGTTGTATAAGACTGCTTTCCCGTCTCAATTCATCTTCATATTTTAAACGCACAAGAGTTAGATAGTATGAATTGATAGAGGCTTGCTTTGATTCGTTAGTCACAATTTCGCACCTCCTTGTAAGAATATTATGTACTTTAGAAACATCGAATTGCCACAGTGTTATTATACGCAACATCTGCAAAAATGCCAATAGATTTGTTATTGCACTCAGAAAAAATATCCACCAAACATTTTGCCATCATTTTGGCAAATATGGGGGAATTTGTGTTGTGCACCACTATATATAGAAAAGGTATTGACAAATGTGCTCTCTTGACGTACTCCCACGGCGAGAACACCATGGGATTCTGCTTCATCGAGCCTGCTGACTAAAAGCCAGTCTTACGAGCTCTCCACAAGGGGGGGAATCGACGTTCCGCCCTTTATAAAACTTGCGCCGAGAAAACTCACTCCGTGAGGGGTGGGAGGATGTCAAAGGGGATGGTCTCTTGAACCTCCATCATTTTTTGTGGCCTTGCGCAAGGGGAATGAACGAAAAATATGGACGATAAAACGATGCATCTGTGGGGGACGTCCGTCCAAATTGTATGGGTTTTGCCCCTCGAATCCACCGCATTCCACACGTCCCGTAGATGTGTAATTGTGGCTTCCATAACTGCGTGGAAAAACGCTCGGAAGGAACCATTCCGCTCACCGTATCGTATAGGCGAAAAAGTATAGAATCGTATGGCGTTGGCGAGGTCGGGTGGTCGGGGAAAAAAGTACAAAACCGTATGGCTATAGCGAGCCTGAGTTGGGTACAGAATCGTATGGTAATAGCGAGATTGCATCACCTGTTCAATGTGGATTTATGTTCCCGATGATATGCGCAACCGTCAAATCGGTTGCCTTTTGCTGGCTTCTCACGCACAGGTTATGACGAGATGGTCAAACCATTGGTGATACACTTTGGCGTGAATTCTGCCACAGCTCAAACCGTCGGTCCGTGAGCACAAGACAATCATGAAACGGACAAACCATAATATGCCCGGTGCGGTCTTTATGGTAGCTGGGAAGGCTAAAGTTATGTTTGCTTCTCAAGGAACACATAACGGGCTGCCTAACTACTACTGTTTCACAGATGACACAAAAGCAACTCCAAACAGTTGCAAACAAGTTAAAAAAATCCTGGCATCGTATTTGTGTGATTTCGTACTGAATACGGTGCCTTGACTGAGAAGACGAAGAGCGAGCCCGCAATGAATGTGTTGCGGGCTCGCTCTGACTCAATGTTGAGGAGTGGATGGCGCATGGCCAATCTATAGTTGTTAGGTTTGGAGGGGAAGGCCCACGTTAAAGCTTCATCGCCTCATTTACATCTGGCAAATTGAAAACGGTGCCAGAGGAACCAATCACAAATGCAATCTCATTCATCCTTTTGATGAATGTGGGGTACGACGCCTTAATCAGTTCGGGTCTCACGAGGTCAAACATTCCGTCTTGGTACCCGTGAACCATAGCAACAATTCCAACGACAAATTCACAAGGCTCGGTATCGGGCTTGTTATTCGCGGAAAAGTAGGTCGCAAAGTATCGAATCGCAATCGGAGTTACACCATCGGTTGTTGGTTGTACATTAAACCGAACCTTTAGCGTCATTTCCATCTCCGGTGCAATCCGAAATAAGTCATAGTCAATTTTAAGTGTGCTAACAGTTTGAATTTCGATTTTCATGGCGAAGAACCTCCGATGATGTTTTTAGCGCATTTCGACTACAGCATTTTTGCCTGAGAAAGCAATACCATACTTAATGATTGATTTGACGTTGCGGTCTTCTAGCTCTGTTGCATAATGACGCGTCTCGATTTGTGAGATAGCTTCTTTTGCCACTTCCGTTAGTTTGGCTTTATTTTTGCTAGGAACGGCTTTGAACTCCATAATGATGCCAGGCAACTGTCTATCTCTGGGTTCTAGCATCAGGTCAAAGCGGCCTTCACCAGATTCTCGATTAGAACGAATATAGTATTTAGAAGATAGGCCTGCAACTAGACCCAGCATCATACCGTGATAAAAACCTTCAGATGCGCCATCGAAGACCGAGATGCACGACAGCATATAGTCTCGAAGAGCATTTTGCAACCGCCTTCCGTCCCCCAGGAATATTCCTTTTTCGATATCGGAGATGACATTGCCAGATGTTTGGGTTTTCATCCATCCTAGAATCTCAGTATTGTAGACGCGGCGAATCTCTGTATTAGGAATTTTAAGAGTGGCAAACGTTCCAAATTCCGTTTCTTCTGGTTCTGCACCCAGGGTAAGATATCCTGCGAGCAAAAGAAAACTAAAAATAGTATCCGCATTGTCTGCCAACCTGGGATAAACGACATCCATATTGAGCGCAGTATGAATTTCTTCACCCTGCATTACCTTTACCAATTCATCAGAAACTTCTGGGGTTAATCCTTGCAAAATTTCTCGGATAATTTCATTGTCGCTCGTATTGGCCCAGAAGGGTTTAGGCTGGCCATCATTTGCAAAGTAGCTTGTAACTGACCAAGGGTTATAGATGTCAGCGGCACCAAAACGGTATCCGTCATACCACGCTTGAATTTCCTGGAGGTTTTCGCTTTTGCCGTAATAATCGGCCATCTCTTGGACTTCATCGGCAGTAAAACCAAAGTATTCGCTGTAGCGGTTGTCCAAAACCGTGTTGACAGTTAGATTGTTTAGGCCGCTAAAAAGGTTCTCTTTGGAGATGCGCATAATACCCGTAAGGACACCAAACGCCAGATTGGAATTATCCTTCAGACCGCCTGACAGAAAATTACGCATGAATCCGATGGCTTCATTATAAAATCCTTTTGCATATCCTTGCTGAATTGGCGTATCGTATTCGTCAATAAGAATGACCACTTTTTGCTCGTGATGTGCAGCAAGCATCCTTGTTAGGTTAAGCAATGAGCGGCTATATTCCACGTCAGAAAGCAAACCTTTACTCATTCGCTCAAGAAAGTCTTTGTCGTCGTCATTCAAAGCAATACTGCCCGTAAGTTCAGGATGCCGGTTGTACTCATCTTTTACGACAAGTCGAATGGCTTCTAAGGAATCTTCCCAACTGTCGAATTTGATGTCCTTAAAGGTCAGCATGACTACAGGATATATTCCTTGCTGTGACCGATATTTTTGCCCACATCTCCAGATTCTTTTGCGCTCAAAATACTTGGAATTATCTTCTTCTGTTTTTTCGAAAAAGGTTTTCAGCATGTCGATTGCAAGTGTCTTTCCGAATCGACGGGGGCGTGTAAATAGTGTTACGGCATTATGGTCGTCAATAAGGTCTTTAATCAGAAGAGTCTTGTCCACATAATAGCATTCACGGGACATCTCGATGAAGGACGTATTGCCGACAGCGCAAGGAAGCAATACCTTTGTGGCACCAATCGCTTTAGCATATGAGCGAACAGCTTGCTCTGGTATCAACCAATTTCGGCCATCTTTCGTTGCACCGTTCAACTTGCCTTCGTTACAAAGACCAACTACACGTCGTACGGTTAGTCCGAGTACATCGGCAGCTTCTGCTGAACTCATATAACCTTGTTTGTTTGCCATGGTAACATCCTCCCTTCTGTATACTAATTGTACCACATTACGGAAATTGAGACAAGCGGATTTCCGATTTGGAGAGAGAAATTTCCGATTGATTTCCGAAATAGGCCGGGAGTTTTTGCGTTAACGCACCCCCCCACAGTGAGTACACCGTACATGACACCCAACATATAAAACACAGGAGTAAAGGAAAAATCCAATGCGCCTGTGTTTTTCGTTTGGCTTCCATAGGTATATCGATTAGATTGCAAATGAAGACCGTTGTTTGTCTTTTGGTGGTGCGAAGTGGCAACCGCAAATTAACTGTTTCGAGGAAGCCAAATGTGGTATAATGGGAGGCGAAATACAAACATTCTTAAAGTATGCAAAATTACTCGTTGCATATTTTATGGGTTTGTGGTATAATAAGTATACAGACAAAGCGAGGGCTTTGCCTCTAAATGATAAAGAATTAAGAGCTCATCAATGAAAGGGGAATTAACCAATGATGAAAGTGAAAGAGAAGCTGTTTGCGTTGCTTCTCGCTGTTTCGATGGCTGTAAGTTTGGTTGCGTGCGGAGTGGATATCACTTCTGTGGGGCTGCCGGAAACGGAAACAATGCAAAAAGGCGAGACGCTCCAAATGGAAGTTGACTATGGAACTGAAAACCAGACAGAAGCAGATGCAATTGCTAAGGCAGTAGAAAAACTCGAACTGGTTTGGACATCGAGTAATGAACAAGTCGCAACTGTTGACGAAATGGGTTTGGTTACCGCCGTTGGGGCTGGCTCTGCTGATATCACAGTTAGTGTTGGAGAGCTGTCCAGTGTCTGTACAGTAACCGTTGAGGTTCCTGCCGAAGGTGTTTCTGTTCCCGAAAAATTGGAGCTGAGTACGAATGGAGATAATACAACTGCTGAGTTGGATGCAAAAGCGACCCCAGAAGATGCAACAGGCGTTACTATTACGTACGAGTCTAGCGATGAAACCGTTGTAACCGTTGATGCGGCCGGCCTTGTAACGGCAGTTGGCAATGGAGAAGCAGATATCATTACAACTCTTACACAGACATCCGAGACGGCAACTGGGGAAACAGCCACCGACGAAACCGCTTCTAAGAGTGTTGTCTTGACCGGTATGACTCATGTTGTTGTCACAACTGCCGTAGAGAGTGTCACGTTCGATGATACAGAGGGCATTTTGACCATCGGTAACAGCCATATGATTCAAGCAACAGTGGCACCCGAGAACGCGAGTGACAAGAACCTGACGTGGACCAGCTCCGATACTAACATTGCCACAGTGGACGAATCTGGAAATGTGTCTGCAGACGGTATTGGTAGCGCTACTATCACAGCAACCAGTTCCAACGGTGTCAGCGCCAACTATCAGTTGACCGTAAAGAATATTGTGTGCTCTTACTGTGGAGGGGAAGGTCACACCTCAAGCAATTGCCCTGTCAAAGCCGCTGACCAAAAGGCTGCGGCACAGGCGGCGGCAGCCGCCGCTGCACAGCAGCAGGCTGCGGCGCAGGCTTCTGGTGGCGGCTCAAGCTCTACCGGGGGCTCGTCCAGTGGCGGAACTTCTGCACCAGCGCCGGCTCCAGCCCCAGACCCAGCACCGGCGCCTGACCCTGGGCCGAGCGACAGTGGTGGTTCCGGTGGCGGCTCCAGTGACTTTGGCCAAGGCCAAGGCGGTTCGCTTGGTGGCGAAGTAATCACCGGCGGCGGGAACGGCGTAGGCGTTGATGCTCCTTAAAAGAAAATCGGGTTGGCGTGTCTACCTTTGAAAATGACACTTATCGTCGCTTTATGCGACACTGAATCGCAATCTGTTCGCCGGCGGTGCCCTCAGTTTTATTTGCGGCGAATTAAAAAGGCAGCTCTCTGAAAATGAGGGCTGCCTTTTTTGTCAATTTCGATGCGGTAGGGCATCAACACTGATATACTGAAAATATAGGAACTATTTTATTATTGACATACTCCCCATGTCTAAAGCCAGGGGATTCTACCCTTTGAGACATAGAAATTGTGCTTCAACGGAGCTGCTGGTTGACCCAGTCTTACTGCTCCTCCACAGTGGACGATGCCCCGCCCACGTTATGTCGAATGGTTCAGCCTGTGTATCCCAGCTGGGTCAGCCCAAGCCGTGTAAATTGGCAATTTGGGACAGAAAAGTAGTCACGTTCGTTATGTTATATTTTGTGTTGGCCATTGTAAATGTTTTGTTTCTCACAATTCATGCAATCAGGATGATAATGCAAAAGGATAAAGGATATGCAAAGGCTATTACATCGGAAGGGATAATCGCAACTACATTTTTTGCTTATGGTGCATGGATGCTTCGTTGGATTTCGCTTAGATAATAAGTATATTGGGAAGTAGCAAGACAGCGGAAAGAAGGTGCAACTTAAAAATTATGAACTTGCTCAAGCACAAATATCTGGGAGACCTTCCCATCACTAACCTTAGAGAGGTCCAGGACAACATTTATATTTATGACTCAGCAAATGGAAGTGGGTTATTATCAAAATTAAGCGTAACACAGAATGGATATTTTGCAAAATCTGAATACCGCTTTTATGACTGCATCTATCCTCACGACAGCGACCTTCCATTACCTCGCAATGAGTGTCAGGGCTTTGTCCCCGATATTTGGTTTGACGAAAATCATGATGCATATCTGCTCATTATCGAGCCTTGTTATCATGAGACAGCTTTTCTTGAGTCTGTGGCTGCGTTGCTCGCAAACACAAAGAAGGTCGTTAGACACATTTCAAAACAGAATCCTCATTTAGAAGCTCTACTTTACAATGCTATCGCCGGATATGTACTGGTTGAGAAGGTCTAATCTTTCTTCATCTGGATTACTTGTCCAGCAGGAACTTTGATTAAGTTTTCGGCGCATGTCGGCCTCCTCTTTGGAAAAATACTGTAGCGTCTTTCGATAATTACTGACAGTAACCTTTTTTCCTGACGGATTTGTCTTCCACCCACAAAAATAAACTTTGTCAACCTCATCTTCATCATATTGCCTAAGATGGCTATTAACAGCTAACCGCACAAGCTCGCATTGGTGGACCGCTGCTTTGCGGTCATATTTTAAAGGGGACTTTTTATTTATCTCATAAAGGAAGTTGACAGGTCGAAACGGATTGTCCTTATCATAGTGCAAATTAAGATATTTACATAGTTGTCTATATTCTTCCCCTGACAATATTGGATTTGTAACAATTTCAAACTTCGATATTTCAAAATCAATCGTGAATGGAGCTAAACCTAAAGTTGTAACATATAAGTGATACGGAACGTTGGCGATTGAAAATGTACACGAAAAACCATGACCGTTTATGTACGCAGAAAAAGCCATCGCGTAGGCGTTTTGTCTTTGCATATCGATACATAACGCCTTCAATTTTTCCAAGACCATGAGCAATTATCCCTCCGGTATTTGTTGTGGTATAAAAAGTATATATCTTTCGATAGCCATAAGTCAACCACTGTCGGCGTTCTGCTCTCGCAGGACGCCATTTTTTATCATTTTGTTATCTTTATTTGATGCGGTATAATGTGTATGATGGTATAATATATGTAGTTGGCTCGATGCAGCGGGCCTTCAAAAACAAGAAAGGAGAATACAAGCATGCCAAAAAAGCTCGGTACGCGCATTGCTTCAGGACTCATTGCTGCCTTGATGTTTATGCAGACGATTTCCACGTCTGTTGTCACCGCATATGCGGCTGATGTAACATCGGGCAGCGATGTTGTCTCTAGCGATGTGCCATCCGATACTTCCACTGCTAACACCCTGAATGACAGTAGTGGAAGTGAAGGTGAGCAGACACCAAACGACGAAAGCCAGGCTCCAGAAGAGTCTGGCAATGACGAGAGTTCGTCTGCGACTCAAGAGCCGGCAACTTCAGAACCGACTGCCGTTCCAGTCGAAACTGCGACTCCGACTCCTGAAGCAACGGAAGCTCCCGATGCTACAAACACTCCTACAGCGACGCCAGAACCGACGGCAACTGCAACGCCTGACGTGACGGCAACACCCGAACCTTCTGCAACGCCTACACCGACGCCTACTCCTGAATCTGATGAGGAAGAGGTAAGTGAGGCTCTGCAATCCGTCCTTGATATGATGGAGCAGCTGCCTGAATCGGTTGATGACGTTGCAGAATACGATGAAGCGCAGTGCGTTGCGCTGCGCCAGCTCTGTGACCAGTTACAGTTTGCGATTGCAGCATTGACAGATGAGGAAGCCGTCGAGGTTGACCTTGCCTATGTCGATGAACTGTATGCTGCTGTTATGGAGCGTTACAATTCCTTTGAGCATGTTGAATTCAATCCGCTGGCCATCCTCGATGAGGAAACCGACACGAGTGAAGTCAATATTGGCGATGAGGTTACTTTCTCTGTTTCTTTGAATCGTGATGATGTTGCGGTCCAGTACCAGTGGCAGAAAATGTATATGCCGCAGGGAGATGTGACAGAGGAAAGTGTATTCAACTACACGGATGCTGATGGCGAACAGTCTCCGACCTGGTATAACTATCTGGTGGGGGATATGTCGGAAGCAGAACTCCTCAATGAAAACCCGGATGCCACTTGGCAGGGCATGGAACTGTGGTTAGCCGCTCGTGATGCGTTAGAGGTGATTGGCGAAACAGCCGATAGCTTAACCTTCGAGTGGAAAACACGGAACTTTGCTTTGGAAGGTTTTGCCATTACTGCTGCTAAGACAGAGGATGGCGCAATCCAGTTGTTTGCTGACAAAGATGATGAGCATTACGTCGCATCTCTGAACGACGAGGGTGCTTACGCCTTTACTACAGCGGACACTGGTGAGAGCATCACCGAAGAAAACTGGGTCAACATTGAAGGAGCAACTGAGTCTACCTACACCCATGTGGTGGATGAAAACGACCGGTATACGACCTATCGTTGCCAGGTGACCATCGTTGATGAGACCTACCTCGCAGACCTCGAAGCTTACAAAGCTTCTGGTTCTGACGAAATTGCTACCGCAGAGAACGCTGCTACGGATGAAACGGAAACCGATGATACGGTTCTGTATTCTACAAAGAAGTCGCTAACTCTGCCCGAGACGACTGCGGAACTTTCCCAGAAAGTTGTCGCTCGTTTCTTCAGCATGACCCGTGCAAGTGCTTCTGGCCCGGTACTGTCCAATGATGCCCAGTGGGTCGTTGGTGTGAACTCCAACTACGAGTACATCACGGCTGATATGTACGCCATGACGCAGCAGTGGCTGAGCGAAGGACGTATTACGCAGCAACAGGCGGATATGTACTGGACAAAGCTGGAATACTCAGTTGCCCATACAGCCAATGTTATCGACAAGGTGACAGGATTGCCGACGGGAGCAACACGGCAATATATCGGTTTTACCTTAACTGATGGCAACAAGATGGAAGTGTTGAGCGATTGGTACGGTAAAACAGTCTATTTTAGGCAGTCTGGCACAACTGGTGCAGGAACTGCCATTGAGGTTCCCGCCAAGACGTCCGAAGGGCAAGCTGGAGAGCAATACAAGCGTGCAGTAACGATTATGTCTGCATACATTGGGGACGCTGGAACACCTTATCGTGGCGGCATCCAGAGTGTTGGCAACAATTGTTATTATGATGACAATACCCATATCACCATGTACACAGTTGAAGTCAACAAGTTTAATGCTGACCCAGATAAGTACCTAATGGACGCGGAAGGTAACTACCGCATGGATTCGTTTACCTGGGGCCCTGGTGTCTATGATGAACCGGACATTTCCGGCAAAGCATTCTGGGCTCTCCAGAGCTATATCGCAGAAGGCTACGGCATGATGATTGGCCACGATACCATGTATGGTTATGCCGGTGCCTACACTGACGCCTGGGGCGATGTGAATGGTCCGTGGCATTACTACGGACAGGACCCGGCGGGTAACTGGCACTATCCTGGTGACGGCTGCTCTACCACGACTGGCCAGAATGGGTATACGGTTCACCAGGTGACACTGGAGAACCGGAATGGGTCGCGGTACACCTATCATATCGTTCCAATTGACCCCAACGATACAGCGACGCGCTATTATAATGTCAACCAGTGGAATCCCAACTGGGGTCATTGGAACATGAATGCGCTGATGGGCCAGAACAACGCGAATACGGAGTCGTTCAACATCCTCGGCGGAAATGACGCCGATGGTGGTGACTATGAGTTTTTTATGGCTTACAGCTATGGCGACCCGTATAAGATTCCTTCTAAAATCATGTCTTCTGGCGGTTCTCATTTGAGCCCTAACTACAAGACAACTATGTATGGGTCGAATCTGCTTCGCGTTAGAGCTTACCCATATTCGCATAGTGAAGCCTTGAACCGTGCCAAATATCGTACGCCGACTAACTATCCATATGATTTCGTCGGCTCTGGCGAAACGTTCAATGCCATGCCTACGCATAGCAATATGCAAGTGGCTTTTGGCACAATTTGGGTGGATTACGCCAATAACTCCGCATCTGCTGCAGATGGTAACGGCAAGCTGATTACCCCTACAGTCGATGGAAAGACCGGTACCAACAACTTCTACCTGGCTGGTGACGGAAACTTCCTGATGAACCAGATTGGTCACTTGCCGGAAAACCGTTTTACCGACATGGAAGCAAAGCTTCTGGTCAACACCATCATGTACATCTCGCAGCGGAAGCAGTGCGAAGTCTGCCAGAGTGAACAGAATGGTGACCAGATGAGTCATTTTGTTCACCGAATTAACAATGTGAACGCCAAAACGATTTTGGATGCACTGGCAAATGGCGGTAGCTTCTGGTATCCTTTGGACGACTGCTATATGTTGACCAATGACCTTAATCTCGCTGAACTATATGGTGATAGTTGGGCAGGAATTAAGAACTTCATGGGACATTTTAGCGCCGATACTTATACTGTCACACTGCCAAATAATGGGGCACCACTATTTGTGCAAGATGATGACCCGGCTGGAAAGTACAACTCAGGTAATGCCAATGGGTGGAACCTTGGTTCTAGTTTAGAAGATTCTGCAGTTCAGAATGTTGTTAAAACTAGCGATACGGGTACGCGTACCACAGGCATAGCACGTGTTCTTGGTTATTTGCCTGACCTATTTGATACAACGGATGTGGACTATACAGGTTATACCATCCATATCTACGGCAAAGACAATGAAGGCATGTTGCCGGCAGATGCTGATTTTAGCTGTGTTGTCAATTCTGATGACAAGTATATTATCAGTAACTTGCCACCAGTATACGCAGGCGCCGATACGATTTACCGAGCACGTGTCTATGACAGAAGTGGCAATGAAGTGACTCAATACGGGCCAATTATTGCTAAAGTTCCAAGAAGCTTCTGGGACACCGACATGACGGTTCCCCTCGAACTCATTGAACCCGAAGCAACTCCAATTGCGGATTATCGCTACTGGGAAGGCCCGACTGACCATGTTATGACGGGTAGTGCATTTATTGCAGATGCACGTATCAGTGACAGTGATATTGTATGGTATTACCGAATCATTCAAGGAAATAGCGCAGGCAATTGGGTGCGAATTGGCAATCCGGGCGCCAGCTTTACCACTTCTGATGGCGCTGTGACCGGTAAGGTTAATGCTACGGTATATAATCCTGCCACTGAGAGCGGCATCCCAGCCACATCAAGTGATGTCGCTCTAAGTTTCCTTGCGTGGACAGGAAATCGTATCCAATTGAAAACCGAGTACACATATAATGGCAAGGTTTATACTACGATTGATGAGGGAGTTGCTGTTGAAGGAGCCAATGGCTATATTGATATTGAACAGCGTCCCATGTATGTCATTCAAGCGTTTGACAAGCGTGTGAATGTTGCTTCTGACGCCGAATTTGTTTTCGAGGCCGATTTCTGGAAAGGTTTAGATGAAGGTCTTACCTATGAAATCCAGTATCGCGGACTCACAGGTAGCTGGAAACCCATCGAAGGCGATTCGCTTTTCCCAGATGGAAGCTACGAGGTTCAAGAAGAATCCTCCACTTCTACACAATGGGAAGATGGCGTTTGGGTACCAACAGCAAATTTCTGGAAACCAGAAACAACAACGCCTAACTCTGAAGTAGCGGGTAAACATACCACTATTAAACTGACATTGCTTGATTGTCCAATGGACTGGGATTCGTTTGATTTCCGTGTTGTATTTCGGTACCAGTACAATGCTCAACGTACTATGCAGGGGACAACTGACACAGCAAACAATCAAGTAACAAGTCGTACTGGACACCTGATTGTTGTTCCACCAACCATTAAGTTGACAGACCTGAAGGCACAGGCATTGTTGCTGAACGAATCTGACCCGTCAAACGGTAATGTCGTTTGGACTTCTGAAATGGATACACCGCCAAATGATGGTCGTGCAACCACGGAAGTTCCTCTCGACACCTTTGATGTCGGCTATGATGACCGCGATGGTCAATTTGTTGTGACCGGTCCGGCAAACGACAATAAGGCAGTTTATACAACAAAGATTACTTTCACTGGCAATAAAGATAATTTGCCGACCATTACTTGGCAATATCAAAATGATTTGAACGAAGCGGTAAACTCTTTCCACCCAGTGGGAAGTCCTATTACGCCTTCGTATGACGATGTTGGTGAAGTAATTGGAAATCTGGACGTACTGTGTACTGCAGATGGCGGTAACGGTGTGATTCCCGGACTTGAAGAAGTGTTCCTGGAAAACGGTACGCCATATTATAAGTTCAAAGGTTATATTACTTTGGACGCCGTTTATCCGACAGACCCGGCAAATCAGGATTCGGATGAATTGACTGAATGGAATTTGGTAACGAGTCTGCATATTGACTCCGCGACCAATCCTATGGATTTCGGGTCAACGCACTTCTACTTTAATGTCCTTGGGCAGCTGCGTTATATTAAGGGCTGGGACGGAACCCGACTGAAGTCTTACTGCGAAGCACAAGCTTATGCATTCAACTTCAATCGTGATGCTGACCCGGTAACTCTGTATGAGGACCCTGAGTATCGCAACTATGGCGCTGAACTGGTTTTGGATTACAATATCAGTATTCGTGCCAATGACCCAAATAAGAACGAAGATATTACAACTGCAAATGGCAGCGCTAAAAATTTGGATACACTGCTAAACGAGATTCCTGAACTTCGGGAAGCAAAGAATTCCGGAGCAGCCATTTACAACTATAAGCTTCTTGACATTATTGCGCCAAATGGACTTCGGTACGCTGAAACGTATTTCATTGCCGGTCATGATGTAAATGACCGCAGTGGAATTCATTCGCGTGATACTATTGTGATTGACCATAATATTACAGATGCGTCTGGACATAACTTCGATTACTATTTTGGAATCGATGAGTCTAAAGCGTTCTTGAATCAAAATGGCCAGGTACAAGGTATTGCGTTCTATTCTAAGTCTGGCAATCCCATTTCCAAGAATACATGGCAGTGGTTCTGGCGCAATGCAATCTACTATGTTTGCTACGATGGAAAATCTGACTTGGGTGACCAGGTTTATTTCTACATCGACGAACAAGACCTGCAAAATGTGAATGCATCCTTCGGCGCTAACAATGCGCAGAATCCATATTCTGAGTGGACTGCACCTATTGAAGGCACATATGAGATTACGCTGTATGGTGGCAGTGGTGGTGGCGAAGGTGGCACCACAAAACTTACGATTGAAGCGGAAGAAGGAGCAAAGCTATATTTTGTTGCTGGTGGAGCTGGCGGACCTGGTGAAGACGAACACAAGTTCAATGAGCCGGGGAATCCTGACCCGGCAACTGGATTAGGCGGATATAATGGTGGTGGTAATGGCGGCATCGGTGGCGATACGTCATGGGCTACTAGCGCACCTGGCAAAGGACACAGTGTCGGAGCTGGTGGCGGTGGAGCTACCACGGTCGCTGTTGGCTTAATGGGCACTGGCCGATTGATTGATTATCAAAATCAAAGTATAGCCTCGCAATATATTCTTGGCGTTGCGGGTGGTGGCGCTGGAAGCGCTGCCACATATGGTTGGGACTATCCTGGCATGTATCATGCAGCTAGTAGCAACGATGCCATGGAAGGCGAATCAATATTGTCAATTTTGAATTCAAGCAGACTTCCAACTAGATGGCTGTTTGATGAGAAAAACAATCCGCAACACGAAAATGTTAATGGCAACTGGATAGCAAAAGGAGCAACGCCATCTTATCCTGAATATGCTGTCTATTGCAATGGTGGTCCGAATGCAACTCATGTTCTTTCACCACTGAGTGGTGGCAACGCTGGTTTTGCACTTGGTACCAGTGGTGGAAACTTTTCTGGGATTAAAATGAACTGGAACGGCCATGGCGGACCACGTGGTGGTGGCGGTGGTTGGTTTGGTGGTTGGGCAAACAATCAGTATTATGTGACTGATGATAGCAATACCGCAAACTGTAATAGTTCGGCTGGTGGTGGCACAAGCTACGTTGCCACAACGGGTTCTGAATGGAATACAGATACTGGCGGTAAAGTAAAGGTTATTTCCACTGAAATGATTACAGGGGGAAATCCTGCTTTTACTAATGGCTCCGCCACCATCCGCATGGTTGACTTCGGTGACCGTCGTTTCAAGCGTAATGGCAAAAATGCATTTGACACTGCGTATGAAGATACGGGCGCTGTGAACCATTTTGCAACGGTCAAAATTTCCGCTGCGAATAAGGTTTATGATGGTCAACCGAACGTAGCAACCGTTTCTGTCGTTGACACAGACGGTGATATGGCAACGGTTCTGGCCAATGCCAAAATTACCTATAGCAACAACTATGGAACCGTAACACAGGCAATCAATGCATCCACAGACGCAGAAATGTTGCCGCTGAATACGACAGGTTCGTATGCAGCCACGGTAACTGTGTCGGCACCTGGATATACCATTGAGTATGTGTACGAAAATACCATTCCTGGTTTGACGTATGCGTCTAAGGGATTGCCTGCATCCGGTGATGGCGATACGGTCTATTTTGACATCTATCCTCGCGGTTTGGATGTCGCTGGTTCTTCCACTCGTGAATATAATGGAATGGCACTTGCTAAAGTGACTAACCTGAAGATTACGGATGGTATTGTACCAGGCGATACTGTATCTCTTGCAACAACAACTGCATTTGGTTACTTTGTGGATGATGGTGGCAATGAATGGAGCCATGTCGGCAAACATAACATTGACCTGATTACGCAAGTAGACCTTGTCAATTCGAATGGTAACTACTATGTAGCCAATTGGAATGTGTCTGGCGAAATTACAGCACGACCATTGCATCTGCACAGTTTGTATCATGATACGCAGAAGTATTCACAGCAGTATGATGTTCTTGCTCAACCTTTGGGCGAAGGAAAACAGCTGACGGATACAGTTTCGTACAATGATGAAACCATGACAGTTGAAGAGTTCTATGACACCTTGCTTGCTGGTGAGCGTGTCACGACGGACACAACCCGTTACATGGCTGACCAGTTCCGCAATTATGAGGAGCAAGTCAAAGAACCTAACAACTACCGTGGTTACGATAATACGACAGATGCAACGATTTCCAACATCAGTTTGGATAATATCGTTGTTGGAGACACTGTAAAGACTGACAAAGAGGAATACGCCGGCACCTATGCAACAATGAATGCAGGTGAGGAGCTGGTCGGTAAAGACTCGAACGGTGATAATGGCACTATTAAGCCGAGTTCCGGTGACGAGAACCGGTACTGGTGGCTGGACGAAAATGTCATTACCCGTACAGAAGACCTGACACTCGTAAACAACGAGTATGGCGACTATTATATCGCTGACGAAGATTATTCCGGTGCCATTTATCGCGCAGGCGTCATTGCAATGGTCAAGGGCCAGCAGCTGATTTATGGCGAGGGCCTTGATGAAGTTCCCTACACAGATGATGTGTATACTTCTACGACCGGTTCCAGCAGCTGGCTGACTATCGCTGGTCTGATAGGCACTGACGAACTCCGCATGGAAGACTGGACAGGAAAGTACAAGAACGAGTTCAAGTATGACCTGCTTCCGAAAGACGATACGCCTGTTGGCGATTATCCCATTACCTATATCGGACTGAACGAGGATAACTTCCCAGTTCTGTCCAACTACATCGTACAGGTCGACGAATCCTTCCTGAACGTTAACCCGCGCCCGATTCGTATTTCCGTCAATGAATCCCTCAAGGATTACGGCGACGAGAATCCGGCATTTACATCCGTATTCAGCTATAAGCTGTCTCTGGATGGGGAAGACGATTATCAGGTAATTGGTAACGATGCGACTGACAAGTATGAAGACATGACGCTGGTGGCCGGTGATACGATTGCCGATGTCATTGAAGTGTCTGACAATGTTGGCGGTCTTGAACCCATTGCTATGGAGGATGGACGCAGCAACATCCCGTACCTGTCTGATGCTGAGACCAACAGCGACGTTATCTATGTCGATGAAATCTCTGAGACCTGTGAATACTGCTCTGAGCGTGATGGCAAGGAACGCAATCACTTCCATCTTGGCGGATATGCGGTTTGGGTCAACGATAATGCCGCGAATGGCAATACATTGACCGTCAAGACCGTTACCAATATGTATGGTGAACAGGTCCAGAACTACTCGCTCAACTACGTACAGAACATCCTGAAGATTCATCCTCTGTCCATTACCATCATCCCGGATGACAAGGAAATGGTTTACGGCACTGCCAACGAGCCGGCACTGACCTATACGCTCGAAGGCCGCCGTGTAAAGTGGGATGACCTGTCGGATGTGAAGCTGGTCCGTGATGCTGGCCGTGATGTGTATGACGGCTATGTGATTCGCGTTGACAGCTACAACAACTCTGACAACTACATGGTCGATGTTGAGACCGGTATCTTCAAGATTACCCCTGCTTACCTGATGGTTACGCCTGACCACCATACCAAGTATTATGGTGACCCGGCGCCTGATTGGAGCATCGGTATTACCGGTTTCAAGTATGATGACACTGTTGATTCCGTCTTCGTAGAAGGCCGCGATGCAGGACGTGTTGTTGACGATGCCTTCGATTATATCAAGGCTTCTGTTGGCGATTACACCTTCAATGTGGATGAGACTTCTCTGGAGATGATTCCGAACCAGTTCGGCAACTTCAACTATGTCATCACCCAGAACCCGTCTTCGCTGCGCATCATCCCGCGCCCGATTACCATTGAGGCCGGTGGTTGGAGCAAGCCGTATGGCACGCCTGACCCCGAACATACCGTGCTCATCACGGATGACCTGACTGGTAAGACTGGCACGAGCGGTACCGACCCGAATGTCTGTGTTGACCCTGAGAATGCGCCTATCACATTCGATTTGAGCCGTGCAGATGGCGAAGAAGTGGGCGTCTATCCGATTTATGTGTCTGCGGCAGAAAAAGAACTGGGTCATGACCCTGGCTGCCACGGCGAAATCGATGGGCTGAATACCAACTACACCATTACCTATATTCCTGACAATGACATCATTTATCGTGCAGATGAACTGATTGGTATTGTCAGCGACCATACCCGTTACTACGGCAACGCCATCAATAACTACATTGAAGGCGACCAGGATTCCATCACTTACTACATCGGCGGCACGGAAGTCACACCTGAAGAAGCCGGTATCATTTCTGACCCGAACTTCCAGCACACTGACCTCCAGACCAGTTCTGTTGGCTCTTATGCCATCTATGCAACTGGCGTCGAAAGCAGCAAGTATGACATTACCCTGCATCCCGGATATGTCACCGTTATCCCGCGTCCTGTGACTGTCATTGCCCAGGACAACGAGAAGATTTACGGTGACGCCGACCCGACCATCGACTTTATCATCCATGACGGCCACAGCGAAGACGGCGAGACCTACTACGTCGGCGACGAAGTGACCGAAAAGGTGGGCGATGAGGTCCGCGTACAACCTGGCGACCTGCCTGGTGACGTTCAGCGTCAGCCTGGCGAGGATGTGGGTGTCTATGACATCGACATCAACAACGTCAGCCCGTACAGCGAAGATGGCAAGATGAACTACGACATCCGCTTTGTTGACGCTGATTTCACCATCAAGCCCGCAACGCTGGTTGTCCAGGTCATGGGTGGATACAAGAAGACGTATGGCGAGGAGCACCCGACGTTTAATGCCAATATCACTGGCTTTAAGCGTGAGGATACTGCCGAAACCGTCCTG
>ERZ1090863.384-NODE-384-length-25606-cov-6.776682_pt1 | contig 25606 bp, 18 predicted proteins | sample MGYA00478480_ERZ1090863 | MGnify/ENA primary metagenome ERZ1090863 (study PRJEB33644, sample SAMEA5815746) | chicken gut metagenome | biome: Chicken; feature: Gastrointestinal Tract; material: Caecum | place: Ireland | collected 2019-01-01 | study: A study of the...
GCTTATACATTATATAAAATGTTCTATGCTTTGTCAAACAGTTTTGCTTTGTTAAAGCATATTTTTTTCTTTAATTTTTTAACGGTAGTGCCGTTACGGCATGCCTTTTTACCATTTCTTTGAAAGTGTATCGTTTATCGCTTCAATAAGCTGTGAGCTCGTAAAATGATTTTCTGCCGTAAGTCTTTCTATTTCGCTGCGGCAGGCGGCAAGTTTGTCGTCGTTTTCGGGTATATCGTCTATATCAATTTCGCCCGCGTCGGTTATGAGCCACTGATAGTAATCGTCCTTGAAACTGCTGATTTTGGGTGCGTTTTCGCGTTTGCACAGTTTTTTGATGCACGCAAAATAATCTTCGGCAATCAGGCTCAGGTCGGTGCTGAAAATTTTTTCCGTAGCCATATCATTATACCTCTGTAAAACTGATGGCTAAATTATACCGTGCGCAAGGTTTTGAGGTTGTCTTTATAAATTTTCTTATAATTTTCTGCATTGCGTTAATTATGAACAGCTTGCCGCATTTAAAAAGGAATAGAACAGTATTTTGCGTAAAAACAAAATTGCCCCGCACATATGGCGCAAATAACGCTGTGTGCGGGGCCGGTTTTAATTCTTGTTTTCTTTATCTTTTTCGTTTTTGTTTTCCGCGGAGCGGGAGGGGCAGGAGTACCGGCAGCCGTAGCAATGTCCGCCGCAGCCGCTGCACTTGCCCTTATTTTTTATCTTCTGCCTTACGATAAATATAATCGCCGCTATGGCGCATATCCCTATAATGCAGGAAATTATAATCGTTGCCAACATATGTCACCGTAAAGCGCACGGCGCGCCCGATTAAGTGTAGTTATTTTATACAATCAGCGAACCTATCTGGTAAACGATGAGCGTTATTACCCACGCCACCACCAGCTGGAACACGGCGGTGAAGATAGTCCATTTCCAGCTCTTTGATTCCTTTCTTATTGTTGCGAGGGTGGCTACGCAGGGAATGTAGAGCAGGCAGAACACCATAAGGCATATGGCGTTGAGCGAGCCGAAACCTATTCCGGCGAGGGCGGTCATGAAAGCGTCTGAACCCTGCGCTGCGCCGAGAATTACCGCGCAGCTGGACACCACGACTTCCTTTGCGGAAATGCCTGCAATAAGCGCAACCACAATCTGCCAGAAGCCCAGTCCGACCGGTGCGAATGCGGGGCTGAGAAATTTGCCTATATAGCCCGCAAAGCTGTTTTCTATCGCCGTTCCGTCAACGTATCCCGAGGGGCCGAGATGCAGCAGTGCCCAGATTATAAGCGTTGCCACAAATATCGTCGTGCCCGCTTTTACCAGGTAATCTTTGACCTTTTCCCATACATATATGCCCACGGTATGCGCGTCGGGCAGCTTGTATTCGGGCAGCTCTATCAGCAGATAGTTTACCTCTTTTTTCTTGTCGATGAGGTGCAGAATGGCGGTGATTACTATTGCCACGATTATGCCGAGTATGTACATCGAGAAGGCTGCCAGGAAGGCATACTGCGCAAAGAACATTTCGGCGAACAGTATATATATGGTAAGTCTTGCGCTGCAGCTCATGAAGGGGGTTACAAGCATTACCTTGAAGCGGTCGCGCTTGTTTTCCAGCGCACGGGAAGCCATTATCGCGGGCACGGTGCAGCCGAAACCGAGCAACATGGGAATGAACGCTCTGCCCGAAAGGCCGAGCCTGCTCATCAGTCCTTCCATAACGTACGCCACGCGCGACATATATCCGCTGTCTTCCAGGAACGCGAGCGCGAGGAAGAGAATGAATATGTTCGGCAGGAAGGTGATAATCGTGCCTACGCCGCCGATTATGCCGTCTACGAGCAGCGACTTGATTATTCCGCTTGCATTGGCCGAGTCGAGTCCGTTGGACACGACGTCGGAAAGTGCGGTAAAGCCCATTTCCAGCAGGCTTTTTATGAGGTCGCCCACGAAGAAGGTGAGGAAGAACACCACGGCCATTACGCCGAGGAATATGGGTATGCCCCATATCCTGTGGGTGAGCGCGCTGTCCAGCCTGTCGGTCAGCTTGTCCTGGCGCTGTTTATGAACCATTACTTCGTCTATGATTTCGTTTATGAAGTCGTATTTTTCGTTTATTATCTCGGCTTCAAAGTTTTTATCGGTAACGCCGGGAACGTTCACGGGGAACTTTTCGCGTACCTCTCTGTCGCCTTCAAGAGTTTTGATGGCGTGCCAGCGCACGTTCTTCATATCGGGATATGCCGCAACGAGCGCCGTTTCCACGGCGTCAATTCTGTCCTCCATGGCGTCGGAGTAAACCATTGTGTACTCTGCGTGATGGTCGTGAGCGTGGTGGGAGACTTCCTTGTGTTCGTGAATGAGACGGTCGGGTCCCTTGCTGTCCTTGTGGTGTATGGCCGCGTGAATTAGTATGTCCAGTCCCATGCGCTTGCGCGCGGATACGGGTATTACGGGCACGCCCAGCATTTCGGGCAGACGGTGCAGGTCTATTTCCATGCCGCGCTTCATCACTATGTCCATCATGTTGAGCGCTATGACGACGGGTTTGCCCAGCTCTAAAAGCTGCAGCGTTAGGTAAAGGCTGCGCTCCAGGGCGGAGGCGTCCACAACGTTTATTACCACGTCCACTTCGCCGCTTAAAATAAAGTTGCGGGAAACGGTCTCCTCCATGGTGTAGGAGGTAAGGCTGTATGTGCCGGGAAGGTCAACCAGTCTTATTTTTTCGCCGTGGTCTCTGTAAGTGCCTTCAACCTTTTCAACGGTTACGCCGGGCCAGTTGGCCACTTTCAGGTTGGCGCCCGTGTACGCGTTGAACAGCGTCGTTTTGCCGCAGTTGGGGTTTCCGATGAAACCTATCGTCATCTGCGCGCCTTCAACCTTGTCTTCGGCGGCGTCTCCGCCGCAACATTTGCGTTTAAACAGTTTCATCTTTTGCGGCCTCTTCTACCTGAATGTTCTTTGTGATGTTATAACCGAGCGCAAAACGCGTGCCGCGCAGCTTGATTATCAGTATGCCTTTGCCTTTGCGGTTGAGCACAGATATGGGGGCGCGGCTCGTCATGCCCAGCGCTTCCAGTCTGCGCTCCGTTTCAAATGGCAGGTCAGTTTTAGTCACAGTATAGTTTTTGCCTACCTGCGCTTCGCATAAGTACATAGCTTAAAACTCCGTAAAGCCTCAAAACAGCGATGACAGTTTTTTGGCGTAATTCTTATCGCTAATATTTTAATGTGCGCGCGTGTATTAGTCAATCGCCTGCGTGATTTTTTTATCTTTTTAAATATTTTTGCCTGAACTTTTCAAAAGCTTGAAATTTTTCACCTCCGAATCATGGGTAACGAATTTATCCATGTGCTGCATATTTATTCGCAATTTATAATTATGTGCAAATTATGAATAAAGTTTACATAAGGATGGCTACGCGGGTAAGATGGTAAAGGTGCACAATTGAGTATAGTACTGGTTAAATTTGCCATTGTGTAGTATAGTGCGTGCCAAATTATAAGATGTATTTATATTCACGGTAAAATTACTTTATGCACAAAAATAAATTTTATGCGTGAAAAGTCTTGACAAATCAGACAAAAGTATGTACTCTAATTAAAACCGAAGCGGTGGAAGGTAAAAGAAAAAACTTATTCCCGATAAGAAGTTGAATTTTTATAAACGGCTGATTTTTACGGGCAATGTGTTAAATTGATGACCTTGCTCATAATAAATTTATTGATATAACAAGAACAGAATCGTGCGTAAAAAGGCGCGAAAGAATTTATAATGGAGGTATGAATCTATGAGCAACAAGAAAAGGCTTGCGGCGATAGCATTATCGGCGTGCATGGTTTCCGGACTTGTGGTTGCGGCTGCATGTTCGGATAACAAAACAAGCGACAATGATAAAGTAACATATCGTTCTTATACCGTTGTAATGCCTAGTAACTGGAACGAACTTACCTACGAGGATAATAACGACCTTCAGATTCTTCAGTATATTTCGGGTTCTTTCTTCGAGTATGACTATCAGTTTAATGGCGGAAAGTTCAAGGAAGACGGAACTCTCAATGTGGAAGGCCTGGATGCGGGGGCATTCAGCGTTCAGTATTCGGCGGCCACAAAACTCGAGGACGTGACGGCTGATGTCGATGCAAAATGGGGTTACACGGCCGAACAGAAGGCAGACGGCGGTTATGCGTGGAAGATTACGCTGCGCAATGACATAAAGTGGGACGACGGAACTCCGATTGACGCCTATGACTTTGTATATTCCATGAAGCAGCAGCTTGACCCTCTCTTCAAGAATATGCGCGCGTCCACTTACTATAACAATATAACAATCAAAAATGCACGTGACTACGTATTCAGCGGAGACAAGGAAATTTATGTCAATGTTGATACCAAGTACGACAGCATTGCCGCGGCTAAAGCGGACGGCGAAACGGTGTACCTCGACATGTGGGGGTTCTTCGGTCTTGAAGGTGCGTTAAAGGTTGAAAGCTATGACGCGGAAACCGATGAATTTGTGCTTGACGAGGATACGGAGTGCCCCCAATATGTATCCATAGACGATACTGTACTCTGGCTCGATCCCGTATATTATACCGAGCTTGATGATTATAATAGCGCCATAGAGGCAAATCCCGACGCTGAAATCGAAAAGCCCGTTGCAGGCGACTACATTCAGTCTGCCAAGGATATATTCGATGCGTATGCTCCCGATCTTGAAGTCGGCGGTGGTTCTGCATCATATATATACTTCCTCGATGCGAATGATAACTACGGCATGAGCTTCGACGAGGTAGGTATATATGCTCCTTCGCAGTACGAAATAGTGCTTTGCCTCGACAACCCTATCCAGTGCCTTAAAGAGGACGGTTCATTCTCCTATGAGGCGGCTTACAGCCTTGCAAGTCTTCCTCTTGTAAAGGAAGATCTGTATGAGTCCTGCAAGAAACAGCCTCAGACGGGCTCCACTCTCTGGACAACCAACTATAACAGCAGCGTTGAAACTTCTGCAAGCTGGGGCCCCTATAAGCTGACTGCTTTCCAGAGCGGCAAGTCTTACGTGCTTGAACGCAATGAAAACTGGTACGGCTACAACATGGACCAGTACAACGACCAGTATCTTGTAGACAGTATAACTTGCGAGCAGCTTGCCGATACTAATACTCAGTGGATGTCCTTCCTCAGCGGCACAATTGACAACGTTGCCGTTGACCTCACTCACAGGGAAGATTACGGCAACTCAAAGTATGTTGTATACACCCCCGGTACCGGTACGTTCGGACTTAATCTGCTTTCCGATGCAAATATGCTCAAAGGTACAGGTCATAACAGCGGCATACTTGCCATAACTGATTTCAGAAAGGCAATATCGCTCAGCATCAACAGGGATGACTACAATGCGGCAACCACAGCGGCTCACCAGACCTGCTACGGTCTGTTAGGACCTTCGTACTACTATGATATAGAGAATGCGTCCACGCTTGACGATGGCGGCGTATACAGAAACACCAGATATGCAAAAGAGGCATTGCTCCGCGTTTACGGCTTTACTGAAAACGCAGACGGCACCTGGACTGACAGCGCAGGCAACAAGTATGACGACTATGACAAAGCATACGAGGTAATGAACGGTTACAACCCCGAATATGCGAAAGAGCTTGTGGAGAGCGCATATCAGGAACTCACTTCCAATGCTGAAGAGTACGGATACGATGCAAACAAGAAGATAACGTTTGTTTACGGCACTGCCATGGATAACGCCAACACGAGACGCGACTATGAATATATCAAGAACGTAATCGAAACGCTTATAAGCGGAACCCCTCTTGAGGGCAAGATAGAAGTAACGTTCAATGCTTCTTACGGTTCCGGCTGGGCATCGCAGTTCCAGGCAGGCGCATACGAAATCGCGTCCGGCGTAGGTTATTCTGGCGGCCCGTTTGATCCTGCCGGCTTCCTGCAGTGCTATCTCGATCCCGAAGCGGATCTTATGTTCACAACGTGGTGGGATACTTCTGAAGAAGAACTTACCTATACAATGCCTGTCGTTGAAGACGGTACCTATGCTGATGCAGGCAAGACTTTCACTATGAGTCTTTACAACTGGTACTGCTGCCTTAACGGCATAGCAAATTCGCGCGGACAGGAATATACTAACAACTGGGGAACCGGTGCAATCCCTGAAGATGCAAGATTACAGCTTACTGCAAAACTTGAAGAGATTGTTCTGGAAAAATATTACTCAATAATGACAACTTCTCAGTACAGTGCAAGTCTTATGAGCGCAAAGTTCAGTTATGTTACTACCGAATATAACCCTATGCTTGACTTTGGCGGTCTGAGATATGTCCGCGTCAACTATAATGACGCTGAATGGAGCTCTTATATCAAGACGACCAATCTCGAACAGGAGTACAAAAAGACCAACTGAGCGTCTTTGAAATGTGATGATGCGGGGACGGATAATTTTTTCCGCCCCCGTTATCTTTATGTATCGGATTTTTTGTCGTCTGTATTGCATTTTACGTGTTTTTCTGTTAACATTATATTGCGGTATGACAATGTGTGACGGTTGCGGTCAGAGCTGTTCAGCCATGGTAAAACTTCAGCCGCAATTTTCAGGAGCAAAATTATATGTACATGTTCAAATATATATTAAAGCGTTTGGCGCTTATGCTCATGACTTTCTGCATAATAATGCTCATGTGCTTTGTCCTAATAAAACTTTTGCCCATAGTGGTAACGGTGCAGGTGGGGCAGGACGCCAACATTATTTACAGCAGACTGGAGGCCAGGGGCTATATATGCAACGTCGTCTATGACCCTGCCACACAGCTGTGGAGCTATGATACCGTTCCCATACTTACGCAGCTCGGAACGTATCTGCAGCGAATATTCCTTGAAGGCGACTTCGGCATAGGCGTAACAATGGCTGAATATATGAATCAGCCTGTATGGGATGTGTTCGTTGAAAAAATGCCGCCCACGGTGCTCATAAATGTGTATTCCAGCCTTATAGGAATTCCCATAGGTCTCGGACTGGGCATTTTTGCCGCGCTCAAAAAGAACAAGTGGCAGGACCAGGTAATCAACGTGGTGGTAATACTGCTCATTTCTTTGCCGTCGATAGTTCTCGGCCTTATCATACAGTATGTCTTCTGTTATAAGCTGGGGTGGTTCCCGCTTACAATGCAGTCGGGGTATGATTATTTTTCATGGGATATGTTTGTGAGCATGTTGCCTGCGGTATTCTCGCTCTGTCTGGGTTCCATTGCCACATACACGAGGTTCACCAGGGCGGAGCTTACCGAAGTGCTCACCAGCGAATTCATGTTGCTTGCACGCACAAAGGGTCTTACTCGCGGACAGGCTACCGTACGTCACGCGCTCAGAAATGCCATGGTACCTATTTTCCCCATGCTTCTCAGTGAGTTCGTGCTCGTGCTCAGCGGCTCGCTTGTCATAGAGCAGATGTTCTCTATTCCCGGCGTCGGAAGGCTGTATCTTGACTCTATAAACTATCAGGATTACGATTTCTTTATGCTGCTTTCAGGTTTCTATACTCTCGTAGGACTCTGTGCAGGCATAATCACAGATATAAGTTACGGGTTCATTGACCCTAGAATAAGAATGGGGGCGAAATAATTTATGGAAGCTAAAAATTACGAAAAAATCCCCGCTGAAAAATTTAATTTTGTCAAAAATCACGACCGTTTTCATGACCAGAAACTGCAGACAAAGGCTCGCGGTTATTTTGCCGATGCTTTTTCAAGATTCTGTAAAAACAGGGGGTCCGTTGTCGGCGCGATAATAATTATAATTCTCATTCTGTTTGCGATTATCGTACCGTTCTGCACACAGTACAGCGTAGCTTATACCGATACGTATTACCGAACTACGCTTCCCAAGGCAAAACTGTTTGCCAATACAAATTTCTGGGACGGTTGTGAGGCTCGTGCCGATGGCAAGCGTGACTTTATCTATTACTATGCAATGGGGCTTGAAACGGGTCACAATGCCGTAAAAAATCAGGAATATACCGTCGACGAGGATGGGTTCTACCATTATCGTCTGGACAGCTATCAGAAGATAGGAATGAAGTATGTTCAGCTCACCGAAAGTGAGTACAAGGCCTTGCAGGATTATCAGGATAAATATGAGATTCAGGTAATTTATCCCACCGTGCGCAAGGCAAACAGACCTCAGTTCCCGCCCAACGCAAGCGATGCGAACTATTATTATAAGACTACCGGCACCGGCAGAACGGATATCGTGTACGATGAAAACGGCAATATAATACCGGTATATGATTATTATGTTGAGGGTAACGCTGCGGATAAGTATACCTCTAAAATGAGGATAGAAGGCGCGGACGGCTTTTTGGATGAGGAAGGCAATGTCTGCTATTACAGCTATGCCATAGTCGGCCCTACGGTGGAAGTGAGGGTAAATTACTATGAGTATTACATCTATCAGCACACCCAGGTACTCAAAGACGGCATAACCGAACCCTACTTCATATTCGGCACAACCGGTAACGGCCAGGATATTTTAACCTGCCTTGCCTCTGGTGCGCGTTTCTCATTTATATTTGCAATTATCGTCGCCGTAGTGAACATGTTTGTCGGCGCTATCTATGGCGCGGTCGAAGGCTACTACGGCGGTAAGGCCGACCTGTTCATGGAGCGAATTTCCGATATCCTTGCGGCCGTGCCCATAATGATTGTAATAACCTTGCTCAAATTGCATATGGGCGGGTCAAGTCAAATACTGGTGTTGTTCCTGGCGTTTTTTATGACCGGCTGGATAGGCATGGCGTCGACCACGCGAATGCAGTTCTACCGCTATAAAAATCAGGAGTACGTGCTTGCGGCACGCACCCTCGGCGCAAAGGACAGAAGAATTATCTGGAAGCATATTTTCCCCAACGCGCTCGGTACGCTTGTAACGAGCTGCGCGTTGGTAATTCCTTCAATGATTTTTTCGGAAACCAATCTTTCCTACCTCGGAATAATCAATCTTTCTTCTGGTAACATAACCAGCGTAGGCACGCTGATATCTCAGGGTCAGGCGGCGTTGTCAACGGCACCGTATATTGCGCTCATTCCGTCTGTATTCCTCGTTCTGCTCATGCTCAGTTTCAACCTGTTCGGCAACGGTCTGAGGGATGCGTTCAACCCGTCGCTGCGCGGAACGGAGGGCTGATATGGAAAAGAAACTTGAAGTTAAAGACCTTGTAATATCCTTCCGTACCCAGGCGGGCAAGGTGCAGGCCGTGCGAGATGTGTCGTTCGATTTGTATAAGGGCGAAACGCTGGCCATAGTCGGCGAATCGGGCTCGGGCAAGTCGGTAACCAACCGCGCGATAATGGGCATACTTGCCAACAACGCCATAGTTGAAGGCGGCGAAATTTTATATGACGGCAAGGACCTTTTGAAAATTTCCGAAGAGGAGTTCCACAAAATCCGCGGCGATAAAATCGCCATGATTTTCCAGGACCCCATGTCCAGCCTCAACCCCATAATGCGCGTCGGCAAACAGCTGACCGAGGCTATGATTTTAAAGGGCAAGGTAAGCCAGCGTTCCAGCCGCAAAAGCTTTAACACCAGGCTTGCGATGCTGCGAAAGGCCATGGACGAGGCCGACGGCGCGGGCACGCACGCAAAGAATACGGCCAATGCCGAAAAATGCACCACGTTCAACAGCTTCTGCATAAATAGTTGCCGTCTAGAGGCAAAGTTCAATGAGTCATACCGCTCGGCCTCCGAGCTGTCTGCCGAGATAGAGGACTTTCTGTTCCTGCTTGAAAAGCACCAGAAGGTGGATATACACGCCCGTCTTGCCACGGTGGAAAAACTGGCAAAGAGCGCGCTGCATCCCTTTGTCATAAAGCCCGAAGAGGGCGTTCTCGCGCTGATAACGGCCGTAAAAAACTACAAAAACATATTCGGTTTCCGCGCCATTGCCGTACCCGAAGAGTGCAGGGAAGTACTCAGAAATTTAAAGACCATTTCGGATGCGGCTCTGCTCAAGCCTACGCCCAACTTTTTCCGCATAGGCTACGTTGTTCTGCGCCGTCCCGAAGAGGACATCTTTTCCGAGGACGTGGAAAAGCTCAACGAAGAGGCGCTTGAATTTCTCAACAAATATTTCATGCTCGACTTCATATCCTCGGCGGCGCGCGGCATACAGTTCAGTCATGACCGCTCCGTGGAGGCGAAGAAGGAGCTCGTTCCCGAACTTGGAAAAATGGCAGCCTTTTTTGAAGGCGGAAAATTTGAAAAGAAGCAGGCATATGCCTTAGTCAAGAGCTTTTCCGACCGTCTTGAAAAGGCAATCGACCGCCTTGCAGTAGTCAAGAACAGCGCGGAATATACCTTCCGCACCACAATGCTCAGCTGGCTTGATAAGTACTTTGCGGGCGTAAAAAACAACCCCAGAGAGCAGGCGCGTTTTGATAAGCAGACGGCGCGCTACGAACAGCTCAAGGCCGCGGGAAAGGAACCCGACTGGAAAGTCGTTCCCGCCGCGCTCACCGATCTGGGTCTTGTCACGGGCACGCTCGTTTCGGTAATAAACCGTCTTAAAACAAGCATGGAAAACGATATCGCCGCTGCCGCCTCGTTCGACAGCCGCACCGCGGCAATAGCGTTCATAGACGACCAGAAGGAAAAGGCCAGTGCCGCCGTATACAAGATGACGCGCCGCATGGCCAAGGTAAAGGCGCTCAAGCTCTTAAAGGAAGTGGGCATACCCGAACCTTCCATAAGGTACAAACAGTATCCCTTTGAATTTTCGGGCGGCATGCGCCAGCGTATAGTCATAGCAATCGCGCTCGCGGCCAACCCCGACATACTTATCTGCGACGAGCCCACCACGGCGCTGGACGTTACCATTCAGGCGCAGATACTTGAACTTATAAACAAACTCAAGGAAGAAAGGCATCTTTCGGTAATCTTCATCACGCACGATTTAGGCGTGGTTGCAAACATGGCGGACAGAATTGCCGTTATGTATGCTGGCAAGATTGTCGAGTACGGCACCGCGGACGACGTGTTCTACTCGCCCGCACACCCCTACACGTGGGCGCTGCTCTCTTCCATGCCCGACCTGGACACCAAGGAAAAGCTGGAGGCCATACCGGGCACTCCTCCCAACATGATCTATCCTCCCAAGGGCGACGCCTTTGCGGCGCGCAACAAGTACGCCATGGAAATCGACTTCGAGGAGCAGCCGCCTATGTTCAAAATTTCCGAAACTCACTGGGCGGCTACGTGGCTGCTTCATCCCGATGCGCCCAAGGTTGACCCTCCCAAGATAGTCACCGACAGAATAAAGAGAATGAAGGAGGCGGCCGATGGAGAATAAGTCACCCGAACAGATTCGCGAATACATGCACGAAAACAATATACTTTTAAAGGTTGAAGGCCTCAAACAGTACTTCAAAATGGGTCACAAGGAGCTCCGCGCCGTGGACGACGTAAGTTTTGAAGTGAAGAAGGGCGAAGTGTTCGGCATAGTTGGCGAAAGCGGCTGCGGCAAGACGACTACTGGCCGTTCCATAATACGCCTTTACGACATCACGGGCGGCAGCGTATACTTTGAAGGCCAGCGCATAGCCGCGGGCACGCGCACTTACAAGGACGAACTCAAGGCCGTGCGTGCGGAGTATTCCGCCGAATACAAAAAGCTTAAAAAGCGCGCCGAAGAGTGCAAAAAGTCTGGCGACACGCAGGCGGAAGCGCAGTGTTTTGAAGACATTGCCGCGTTAAAGGATAAATTTGACGCAAAAGCTGCGGAAATCATGGCCGAGATAAGGAGCGCGAAATACGACCATACCCACTGCAACAGCCAGTATGCGCAGGAGCAGTGCAAGCTTGTGGACGAAAAATTCCGTCCCCTTATCGACGCGGCTGACGAATCTTCCCGCGCGGAGCTGGAAAAGCAGTACAAAGCCGAACTCCGCCTTGCCAGAAACGACAGAATAATGAATAAAATACAGATGATTTTCCAGGACCCCATCGCCTCGCTCAACCCTCGAATGACCGTCCGCGAAATCATCTCCGAAGGCCTTATAATAAGGGGCATACGCGATAAAAAGTATATAGACGAGCAGGTCTATAAGGTGCTCAACCTTGTAGGTCTTGTGCCCGAACACGCAGGCAGATATCCTCACGAGTTTTCGGGCGGGCAGCGCCAGCGCATAGGCATAGCGCGCTCAATAATACTCAATCCCGACCTGATTATCGCCGACGAGCCCATATCCGCGCTGGACGTATCCATTCAGGCGCAGGTTATAAACCTGCTCAACGACCTGCGCGACAGTCTCGGTCTTACCATAATTTTCATTGCGCACGACCTCTCCGTCGTAAAGTATTTCTCGGACAGAATAGCGGTAATGTACTTCGGCAAGATAGTGGAGCTGACCACCTCGGACGAGCTGTTCGCCCACCCTCTTCACCCCTATACAAAGAGCCTTCTTTCGGCCATACCCCTGCCCGACCCGCACTTTGAAAGAAAGCGCAAGCGCATAATCTACAACCCTATAGCCGAACACGACTACTCTGTGGATAAGCCGCAGATGCGCGAGGTGAAGCCGGGACACTTTATTTATTGCAACAATGCCGAGTTTGAGCGCTACCGCGCGGAACTTGAAGGCGGCAAAACAGAATGAAGGAAAAATTACTTCAGTACGGCATAACTGCCGCGATAGGCATAGCCATAGCTTTTATTATAATGGGCGCAAAGGGCGTGTTCGCGGAAACGGACACCGTGCAGGTCATGCAGATTTTAAGCGACTCGTTCTTTGTACCGGGCGTAATAATTGCGGGGTTCGGACTGCTTGTGGTTGCCAGTAACGGCGGCGCCTTCGATATATTTATCTACGGCGCGCACATATTTTTCAGCCTGTTCCGAAGGGACGTTACTGCGCGCAAGTACCGCACGTTTTACGACTTCCGCGAGGACCGCAAGGATAAAAAGCGCAGCGTGTCTTTCATGCTGATAGTAGGCATTGTGCTTATCGTAATTGCCGTAGGCTTTCTGATTGCCTACTATATGCTCAAACAGCCTGCTTAAAATTGCAATTGCCCCGTATATATGGCGCATTTAACGTGCTTACTTAAAATTGCCCCATATATATGGCCCGATTAACGGCATTGTCTGCAATTGCCCCGCACATATGGCGCATTCAATGCACCTTTTTGCGGCTATACGACAATTATTTCCGCCGCCTTGTGGTGCGCGGAAAGGAGTTTTCCCATGTATAAATTTGCTGACGGACTCTATACCGATGTCAGGGTGGAAGAGCGTTTCACCACGTCGGTAAGCTACCGCAACGGCGCGCTTGAAGAGAGCAAAAATTCCACGGTAAAAAAGGCGTTCATACGCGTATATGACGGAAATATGTGGTACTATGCCTCAACTTACCGCACGGACGCCATTCAGGAGGAGATTGACAGACTCTCTGAAATGGCCACGCCCGATGAGCATATAGCCGAGAACCCCGTGGTCAGAAGGTTTCAGTCCAACAAGGCAACGCTGATAAAGTTTTCAGGTGACAGCGTAAAGGACATACCAATAGAAAAGAAGCGCGCATATCTTGAAGATCTGTTCCCCGCAATGCAGAGCTCGCCATACGTAAAGATGGCAGTAGGCATATATGCCGACAGATATTCGCTGTATGAGTTTTACTCTTCCAAGGGCGCGGAGATAAAGTATGATTTTCAGCTGTGCGGCGCGGGAGTTTCGCTTGCGCTTGCCAACGAAAAGGATAATTTTTCAGACGCATTGATGTCCTCGGCGGACAGTTTTTCAAAAATTTCGCTCACGAAGGAAAAAGTAAAAGAGTTCTGCGCCGAGCTGGAAAAGTTCCTGCTCACGGCAAAGCCCGTGCAGGCGGGTACATATCCCGTAATTTTATCGCCGATGGCTGCGGGCGTGTTTGCGCACGAATCTTTCGGACATAAATCGGAAGCCGACTTCATGCTCGGCGACGAAACAATGAAAAAGGAGTGGGCGCTCGGCAAAAAGGTGGGCGCGGATATACTCTCCATATACGACAGCGGCCTTGAAGAGGGTTCGGGCTATGTTCCCTTCGACGACGAAGGCACGCGTGCCGAAAAGACATACCTCATAAAAAACGGCGTTTTGTGCGGCAGGTTGCACTCCGCGCAGACGGCGGCCGACCTCGGCGAGCAGACTACCGGCAACGCGCGCGCAATCGATTGCGAGTTTGAACCCATCGTGCGAATGACGTCCACCGTGATAGAGGCGGGCGATACGCCCGTTGAACAGCTGTTTGCCCGCATAAAGCACGGATACTTCATAAAGAGCTACAAGCACGGCTCGGGCATGAGTACCTTTACCATAGCGCCTGCGCGCGCCTATGAGATAAAGGACGGCAAAATAGGCGACCCCGTAAAAATAGCCGTAATTTCGGGCAACGTGTTCGAAACGCTCAACCTTATCGACGGGCTTTCGGACAAGGCTGAAATAATTTCCAGCATCTTCGGCGGTTGCGGCAAAAACGAGCAGTTTCCGCTCAGCGTATCATTCGGCGGGCCGTACGTTTCGGTCTCTGAAATGAACGTGCAGTGACGGAGGTGAGTATGGACAGTCAGAAATTGGTCAAAAACAATCTTACCTATGCGGCCACGCTTGCCGCGGGTGAAGTCTCCTCCTTAAGGATAACCGAGGACGAGCGCACCACGGTCAGAGTCTATGACGGCGGATTTATCGGCGTTGCGGGCAGAATAGGCGCGGGCGACGATGCCGCGCTTATGGCTCAGGCGCAAGGTGCACTCGCGCAGAAGATACCCTATCCCGATGCCGTCGGCACGGGCGAGGTAAGGCAGGTAAACTTAAAAAAGCAGATAATTGCCGAAGGCGACTTTTTAAACACAGTTCGCCGTCTTGCCGCAAGGCTTAAAGAGCGCTTTCCCCGCTTTATTTTCAGCGATAAGTTTTATCTTGATAACGGCAGCATAACCTACACCGACACCGCGGGCACAAAACTCAGTTTTTCGGCGGGCGAGGTGGCTATGGGACTCTCCATAAAGGCGGCGGGTTCGGCCAACATAATGGATTTGTGGTACGGCGCCAGCCGCGACTATTATGATGAGGACGCGGTCGTAGCCGATATAGCGCAGCTGCTGGACGTATACGAAAACAAGCTGCCCCTTCCCGAGGGCGATGTTCCCGTGATAATAGAGACGAGCGCGGTGCAGTATATTCTGCGCCATCTGGTTGCAGAGATGTATTCAAGCGGCGCAAGTCTGTTTTCGGGCAAGCTCGGCGAAAAGCTTTTCGGCGGAGAGGTCGATTTGCTTATCGACAGAACGCCGGGCAGAAATGCTTCCGTACCCTTCTTCGATACCGAGGGCGTCACCCTTCCCGAAGACAAGTTTTACTTTATAAAGGAAGGTACGCTGTGCGGACTGGCCACGTACAAGCGTTCGGCGGCTATGCTGAATATGCCCCTTTCGGGCAACGGCTATGCGACTTTTGACGGCGTGCCGCAGTGCGGCAATTTCGGCGGCCTTAAAATGGATACGCACGGCAAAAAACTTTCAGAGGTACCCGTTGAACGGGCAATATACGTGGCGGTAACTTCGGGCGGGGATATGACTCCCGACGGCAATCTTGCAATGCCCGTAATGCTCGCCTATCTGTATGAGGGCGGCAGGTTTGTGGGCACTCTGCCCGAGTTCGGCATATCCGCAGGCATATTTGATTTGCTCGGCAAGGACCTTATCGCCGTTGCCGAAAACGATATATTCGGTTACAGAAAAGAGGACGTTATCGTTACAAAGTTCAGCATAAACCGATAACCTTTTTTCTTTCGCATATATTCAGTTGAAATGCCCGCCGCCGCAAAACATTTGCGGCGGCGGGCAAAAGTATATATAATGATTGGTATGCAAAGTATAGCTAAAAGACAAAAATTCACAAAGGCGGGCATGCTCGGCTTCTTTTTAAGGGGCTGCCGCCTGCTGTTTGCGGTAAGCATTCTTTCCAGCCTGGTGGTAACGTTCATCAACGTCGTCATCCCCCAGGTCATAAGTTTTGCCATAGACAGCGTAATAGACGACGTCCCGCCCGAGGGTCTGTTTGCAAGGTTTGCGGCATTGCTTGGCGGCACGCAGTGGCTGAAGGAGCGGATATGGGTACTTGCGCTGGTGATTGCGGGGCTTGCCCTCATTATGGCGGTGTTCCAGTATTGCGTCACCTACTTCAACCACCGCGCCAACCAGACGCTCATGCGCGGAATGCGCAACAAACTGTTTTCGCATATACAGCGACTTCCGCTGGGGTGGCATTCCGCCCACCAGACGGGCGACATAATTCAGCGCTGCACCTCGGATGCGGACGCCATCTCCAACTTCATATCCAACCAGCTCACCGCGCTCGTGCGCATAGTCATACTCGTAGTGCTTTCGCTCACGCTTATGTTTATGATGGACGTAAAACTTGCGGCCATAGCAGCGGCGTTCATACCCGTGCTTCTGGCATATTCGCTGGTCTTTTACTCCAAGGCGGGCAAGTCCTTCAAAAAGTGTGACGAGGAGGAGGGCGTACTCTCCACGCTCGCGCAGGAAAATCTTACGGGCGTGCGCGTGGTGCGTGCGTTCGGCAGGGAGCGCTATGAGCGCGACAAGTTTGAAAAGCAGAACGTGTACTATACGGGGCTTTGGGTACATATTGAAAAATACCTTGCCATGTACTGGACTTCCAACGACTTTCTTGCCGCGTTGCAGTGCATGTTGCTCATTGTAATAGGCACGCTGTTCTGCCTTGACGGCAGCATAAGTCCCGGCAATCTGGTGGCGTTCATATCCTATAACACAATGCTTATGGGCCCCGTGCGCCAGCTCGGTCGAATAATCTCCAATATGAGCCGCGCGGGCGTATCCATTGCGCGCATAGGCGAAATTATGAACGCCGAGGAAGAGGACTACGGCACGGCTGGCCCGCTTTCGGGCGACATAGAATTCAAAGATGTAAGCTTCAGCTACGAAAAGGGCAAACCCGTGCTCAAAAACGTAAGTTTCACCGTTCCGCAGGGCAGCACGCTCGGCATAATAGGCGGTACGGGCAGCGGCAAGTCCACGCTCATGTACCTTCTGGACAGACTTTATTCCCCCGACGAAGGTTGCATAACCATAGGCGGAAAGAATATAGAGGACATTCCGCCCGCAACGGTGCGCGGCAACGTGGGCTTTGTGTTGCAGGAAGGGTATCTGTACTCGGGCACAATCTCCGAAAATATAGCCGCTGCGGCGGAAAACGTGGGGCAGGAGGGCATAGTTCAGGCCGCACAGTCGGCCTGCGTGGACGAAAACATACGCGCCTTTTCGGCGGGGTACGATACAATTGTGGGCGAACGCGGCGTAACGCTTTCGGGCGGTCAGAAGCAGAGAGTCTCCATTGCACGCACTCTTCTGCGCGCCACTCCGTACATAATCTTCGATGATTCGCTCTCCGCCGTGGACAGCGACACCGATGCCGCAATACGCGCGCGCCTTGCCCGCAGATTTTCGGGTGCGACGGTCATACTCATATCCCACCGCATAACCACGGTTATGCACGCGGACAACATAATCGTAATGGAAAACGGCGAGATAGCCGAAAGCGGCACAAACCACGAATTGCTTGAAAAGGACGGCATTTACCGCCGCATATACGATATGCAGATGAGCCTTCCCGAAGAGCTTAAAAAGGAGGTCGGCTATGAAGAATAATCAGAGTGCGGCCGCGGGCAAAAAGCTTAAATTTTTCGGACTGCCCAAGCTGAAGCCGTTCCTTTCCACGTATAAGCTGATGTTCCTTGCAATGACGGCCAGCGTTGTGCTTGTGGGCGTGTTCAATACAATATTGCCGCTCTTCCAGCAGTACGCTTTCGATAATTTCATTGCAAACGGCACCACGGAGGGACTCGTTCCCTTCATACTGCTGTACATTGCCTGCCTGCTCCTTACAATGGCGCTGGACTTTGTCGCCTCTTTCGACTGTTGCAAGCTGGAAATGTATGTGCTGCACGATATGCGCCGCACGGCGTTCAACCATCTTCAGACGCTCTCCGTGTCCTATTTCAACATAAACAGCGTCGGCAGAATACACGCCCGCGTTATGAGCGATACTTCCAGCATATCCTCCATAATTTCCTGGGACGTGTACCAGGGCGGCTACAACGTTGTGTATGTGCTCAGCGCCATAGTCATAATGCTCATTCTCGATCCCGTGCTTGCGCTGTGCGTTATCGTGGTAGTGCCGCTCGTTGCAATTGTTTCGTGCTATTTCCAGCGCAGACTCACCGTTCTTAACCGCCGCGTGCGCGAAATTAACTCGGAAATTACAGGCGGATTCAACGAAGGGATAACGGGCGTAGCCACCTCCAAGACTCTCGCCATAGAGCGCAAGCAGGATAAAAAATTCTTCTCTTCCACGGAGAGGATGCGGCGCGAGGGCACGCGCCTCGGGCACAACCGCGCGCTGTTCTACACTATAATAGCCTTTGCCTCCTCGGTTGCGCTCGCTTTAGTACTCTGGTACGGCGGCGCGCTGACTATGCAGAATGTAATAAAACTCGGCACGCTGACGGTGTTCATGACGTACGCGCAGGGCATAATGTCGCCCGTGCAGTGGTCTGTGGACGCCATTGCCGACCTCATAACGGTAAAGGTCAACGTTGAAAGGCTTACGGCTCTTCTGGAAACAAAGAGTGATGTGGCCGACACTCCCGAAGTAATAGAAAAGTACGGCGACACGTTCAATCCCAAAAAGGAGAACTGGGAGCCGCTTGAAGGCGACATTGAGTTCAGGGACGTAACTTTCAAGTATCCCGATGGCGATGAGTACGTGCTCGAACACTTCAACTTAAAAGTGCCGCGCGGCACAAACGTGGCGATAGTAGGTGAAACCGGTGCGGGCAAGTCCACGCTGGTAAACCTTGTGTGCAGGTTCTTCGAACCTACCGAGGGCGCCGTGCTCATAGACGGCCGCGACGCGCGCGAGCGTTCGGTAGGCTGGCTGCACAGCCACATAGGCTATGTGTTGCAGACGCCGCACTTGTTCTCCGGCACCGTGCGCGAAAATCTTTTGTACGGCAGGGAGGACGCCACCGACGAACAGCTGATGGAGGCGTGCAAAAGCGTCAATGCGGATAAAATAATTGCCAGACTGGATAACGGGCTGGACAGTCAGGTCGGCGAGGGTGGCAACAACCTCTCCACGGGCGAAAAACAGCTTCTTTCCTTTGCCCGCGCAATTCTTGCAGACCCCGCAATCTTTGTTCTGGATGAGGCCACGTCCTCGATAGATACTCTCACCGAGCGGCTCATTCAGGACGCCATTGAAAAGCTTATGCGCGGCAGAACCAGTTTTGTAATCGCCCACAGGCTCTCCACAATCCGCTCGGCGGACGTAATTCTTGTCGTACACGAGGGCAAAATCGTTGAACGCGGCAGGCACGAGGAGTTGCTTGCAAAGCGCGGCTATTATTACAATCTTTACATAAAGCAGTTCCGCGAAGAAAAGCTCAAATCTATTTAAAATATTCCGCGTAAAATTGTCGGCGTTAAGCTATCTGTCTGTTCACGGCTTGTTTTGTATAAATTTCAGTAATTTTTATGGCTTAAAACGGGCGGCAGACGCAAAAAGTGCGTCTGCCGCCATAAATTTTATCAAAAGCTGATGCTATCCTATAAATACGTATAAAAGTATTGACAAGTAAACTATGCTGTAGTACAATATAATTGCAAACAAAACTTGTGCCAAAGGCACGGGAGGTACATATATGGCGGCAAAATTCAAACTTGAACTTTTAAACGGCGTAAAGGAGGCCCGCAAGGCGCGCGGCTGGTCGCAGTCTGACCTCGCGCAGATGGTGGGCGTATCCCGCAATACGATAAGCAGCATAGAAACGGGCACTTTCAACCCTACGGCCAAACTTGCGGCAATACTGTGCATCGCTCTCGATAAAAAGTTTGAAGAGTTGTTCTGGTTCGCCGAATAATCTTTTGGCGGCGGAAAAAGTCTGTAATTTTATGTAAATTCAAAGTGGCTCGGCAGACATTTCAAGGTCTGCCGAGCCGCTTTCTTCTCATTATATAATGTAAAAAATTTACGTTTAACTTAAAAATTGTCGTAAAAAATTTACTTTAAAGGATAAATTTTCTTTCCCGCCTCGTAAATCTCTGCGCAAATCTTTCTGCGGCTGTCCTTTGTTATAATAAGGCTGCCAATGCTGTCCGCGCATATTTTTCCGCTTTCGGGGTTCTTTATGGAAACAATTCCGCCCTTTATCGTGGCGTCAACGTCGCTGTATTCAAAGGTAAGGTCGCAGTCCTCTGTGGTGCAGTCAATAAGTTTAAGTCCCTCGCAGTAGCAAAGCGGCTGTGTGCCCTTTATATGGCAGCGCACAAGCGTAAGGTTTTTGGAATACCACGCCGTGTATTCTCCACCTATAAAGCTGTCGTATACGGTAACGTTTTCCGCGTGCCAGAAGGCGTCCTTCGTCTGGAACCTGCAATTTCTGAATACAGAATTTTTTATGTACTGAAAGGTATATTTGCCTTCCAGGTCAAGTTCTTCGGCGTCTATGTTCTGTCCTTCAAAAAAGGCGTACATTGAATTCAGCTTTACATCTTTAAGCTTTATGTTGCGGCTGCGCCAGCCGAACTCGGGGGAATTTATCGTATCTCTCTTCAGTACAACGTTGCTGCATTCACGCACGGCCTTAATTCCGCCCAGCTCGCTGTCGCTTATTTCAATGTTTTCGTCGTACCACAGCGCGGCGCGGCAGTTCTCCGTCTGCGTGCAACCCGTCATTTTAAGGTTTTTGCAGTGCCAGAGGGGGTATCTTAAATCAAACCTGCAATTTTTAACGGATATGTTCGCACATTCTTTAAGCGCGGACTCGCCGTCTGCGGGGCCTTCAAAACGGCAGTCCTCTATTTCTGCGTCCTCGCAGGCATAAAGGGCGCGTTCCTCATCAAAGCTCTTATTCTTAATCTTTATCATAATTTAACCGTAAGTTAATCTCTGCGCAGTCGCCGCGCAAAGCTGCAAAAAATTTTTTTCTGTAATATTATACACTCGTACGCCTCTCTTGTAAAATAATTTGGCTGCTTGCGGCATACCTCTTTATTGGCTGAATATATGCCTTGCAGGCATAGTTTTTGTGTTGAGTTTAATATATGGTCATATTTTTAACTGTAAAGTTGTGCAAATAATGAAATATAAACCCATATATTTGTTGTCCGCGGCAATTAACGGCAGAATTTTGCCTTGTCTTTTAAATGGGTATGTGTTATACTTGTTGCATACCGCAGCGTCGCGGACAAACGTTCCCGGCGCGAAAGGGTAGGGGGAATAATGGTAATAAATTACGGCTCGGCCGCATATTTCATCCCGTTCATAGCGACAGCCGCTTTCGTTGCCTTGCTGTATTTTATCTTCCGCAGGCGCTCGGCTCGCACGCAGACGGCGGTTATTTTTGTCATATGTGCAGTCAATATTCTGCAACACTTTTTAAAACAGTTCATATATCCGCACTATGCGGGCATGGCATATCCCGACCTTATCAACACGGCGTACAATATGTGCGCAACGCTGATTATCATAACGCCATTCGTACTGTTTTCAAGGAATTCGGCGTTCAGACCGTTTCTTGCGTGTGTGGGTACGGTGGCTGGGGTGCTTACAATGATTGTGCCGCACTGGTACATAGGTCAGACATTCTTTCAGTGGGACGTTCTGCGCTACTATCTGTGCCACGGTCTGCTCGTTTCAACGTCGCTGTTGCCCGCGCTGTGGGGGCTTTATAAATTCCGTTGGTACGACTTTATAAAATTCCCCTTTCTGTTTTTTCTTCTGCTCATTCTCATTGCGTTCAACGACCTCGTATTCTGGTGTCTGGGGGTGGTGGGAAACTACGCGGACGGAAAGTTTTTCGACTTCATCTATCAGGCCAACCCCTGCTGGATGATGCATCCAAACGATGGTTTCGGCTTTGTGAGAGACATAATCGACATATTTACCCCCGACATATTCTTCGGCGACGGGGCAAAACCGTACACGCCGATACTGTGGTATGCAATACCCGTAACTCTTCTTTTCTGGGTGCTCGGCTTTATTGTATGCGCTCTTATCGACAGACGCAGATTTGTCTGCGATATGCGCGCCTTCTGCGCATTTATCCGCAGAATATTCGGCCGCAGTAAAGTAATTCCTGTAAGGGGAAATAAAATAAAATACGCAAAACCACGCTTTTCGTCGGTGCGCAGAATACGCCGTAAATAGGCCATATATGCGGTCCAATTGCGCGGCGCACCTTGTACTGTGCTGACCGCTGAATGGCTTCAACATTGGTTGGCGCATATATGCGGGTCAATTGCATATATGAAAGCGGAAGACTTTGTTTTAAGTTATTAAATGCCGCATATATGTCGTGCAATCATAATTCGGCAAAGCGGCACAAAAATACAGAAAATATATATTCATTTGCGCATATGTGCGGGTCAATTAAAAAAATCGGCGGCATAAGATGTGCCGTTTGCAGCGGGAAAATGAGAAGTATATTTAAAGGGTAAAACTGCAATGCTTTTCAACAACTTCAAAAGGGACCCGGCGCCCTACGTCTTTGCAATGTTCGCCTTTATAGGCGGCTTTCTGGAAGCGTTTACATTCTCTCTTCACGGCGGCGTGTTCTGTAACGCGCAGACGGGTAACCTGGTAATGCTTGTAATCGACTTTGTACAGGGCAATCTTTCAGGCGGGCTCAAATACCTTTACTCAATTCTGGCGTACATAGCGGGCATTTTCCTCTCTACCGTGGTGCCTGCCCGCTTTAAAAAGGTGAACTGGCCGCTCGTCGTTACAGCGGCGGAAATAGTAATTCTTGTGGGAATAGCGTTCATTCCTCAGGGCGCGGAAAACTGGTATACATATGTAACGGTATCCTTTGTCTGCTCTGTGCAGTACAATACCTTTACCAAACTGCGCGGAGTGGCGCTTGCAACCACTTTCTGCACAAACAATATCCGCCAGACGGTAATGCATTTTGTAAAGGGTGTATCCGAAAAAGACCGCGCTGAATTTAAAAAGAGTGCCACATATGCCTTTGTTATTTTGTGTTTTGCAATAGGCGCGGCGGTCGGAGTTCTCTCTGCGGGCGAGCTTGGCAACTACTGCATAATAATATGTTCCGTTCTGCTTCTGCCCGTGCTTGCGCTTTTTGTCACTGACAGCACACTGTCTGTAAAAATGCGCCGTATGGTAGCTGCGGAGAGCCAATCTGTGACGGAGTATGACAAAGAATTGCCCTCCGTTCCCAATGACGGAGTAAAAGTTTCCGAGAAAAATGCTTTGACTTCGGAAAGCATTTCTGTATCTGACAGCGTTGTGGCTGAAGAAAATACGGCAAACGGCACGGCTGAATCTTCAGGTGACGTCCCTTCGGAAGAGAAAAGCGTGGAGAGAAGATAGTTTTTTACAAGAAAAATACAATAATGTGACGGCCGTCTGCGTACATAAAAGCGTGTATGCGGGCGGCTGTATTTTTTTTTACGTTGCACAAAATTAAAATTTCTTTAAAAAATTTTTGCCGAGGGTATTGACAAACGGTTAAAGCGCTGTTATAATGATGACAATTTAATAGACTAAATCGTTGAAGTAAAAGAGTAACTCGCGTAAAGTCGGCTTTTAAGAGAGCCGCGGATGGTGGAAGCGTGGCGGCGACTGCGGGTGAATGGGTTACTGAGAGCGGATGTGAAGGCGCCTTCGGCGCTGGGTAGCTTCCGACGGGTCTTTCCCGTTACAGAAAGAGGGCATTGACTGATGCCCGTAAAAGAGGCTGTTTTATATGTCGGATTAAAATAAAGATGACGGCATATAACAGTGAAATTGGGTGGCAACACGGATAAATTCGTCCCAAACGGATTTACCCGTGTTTTTTGTTTTTTACGCAAAATCGTTCAGGCGTAAAACAAATTGCCCCGCATATATGCGTCAATTATTAAAGGTTTGGGCTATTAAAGAATTTTAACCGCTGCAAAAAAATGGTGCGGAAACAGACAAATTCAAGGAGGTAAATTAAAATGTCTGCACGTAAAATTCCCTACAAAATCTATCTTTCTGAAGAAGAGATGCCCAAAGCTTGGCTCAACCTCAATGCGTTTATGCACGGCCATCAGCCCTTCCGCACGCCTGACGGCAAACCCTGCACGGCTGAACAGCTCGAGCAGGTGTTCTGCACCGAATGTGTAAAACAGGAACTTAACTATACAGATAAATATATAGAAATACCCCAGGGCATACGCGATTTTTATACAAACTTCCGTCCGTCGCCGTTGGTGCGCGCATACTTCCTGGAAAAAAAGCTTAATACGCCCGCGGAAATTTATTATAAGTTTGAAGGCAACAATACATCCGGTTCGCATAAGCTCAACTCTGCCGCCGCGCAGGCATATTATGCAAAACAGCAGGGACTTACTTCCGTCACCACGGAAACGGGTGCGGGACAGTGGGGCACGGCCCTTGCAATGGCCTGCGCCTTCTACGGACTTGACCTCAAGGTGTATATGGTAAAAACTTCCTATGAGCAGAAACCCTACCGCAAGGAAGTTATAAAGACATACGGCGCGGACGTAATTCCCTCGCCTTCGGATACGACCGAGGCGGGCAGAAAAATTCTTGCCGAATTTCCTGGTACCGGCGGCTCGCTCGGCTGTGCCATTGCAGAGGCGGTGGAGATGGCCGTCAAGACGCCCGGTTGCAGATATGTGCTTGGCTCCGTGCTCGATCACGTGCTTATGCACCAGACGGTAATAGGTCTGGAGTCAAAGACGGCGCTCGATAAATACGGCGTTCGTCCCGACATCGTAATAGGCTGCGTCGGAGGCGGTTCTAACTTCGGCGGACTAATCGCTCCCTATATGGCTGAAAAGCTTGAAGGTAAAAATGATATCAAGTTTATCGGCGTAGAGCCTGTAAGCTGTCCTTCGATGACGCGAGGAAAGTATGCCTACGACTTCTGCGACAGTGCAAAAATTACACCGCTTGCAAAGATGTATACACTCGGCTGTGAGTTTATGCCTTCACCCGACCATGCGGGCGGTCTGAGGTATCACGGAATGAGCCCCATAGTTTCCCGCCTGTACAACGAGGGATATATGGAGGCGCGCGCCGTAAAACAGACCGAAGTATTTGCCGCCGCGGAGGAGTTTGCAAAGTGTGAAGGCATACTGCCTGCGCCCGAATCTTCTCACGCAATAAAAGTTGCGATGGACGAGGCTATAAAGTGCCGTGAAAGCGGCGAAAAGAAGGTAATTTTATTCGGCCTTACCGGTACTGGCTATTTCGACCTCTCGGCATACAAGCAGTTCAATGAAGGGACAATGAAAGACCATATTCCTTCCGACGAAGAACTTGCCCGCGGCTTTGCAAGCATACCCGAAATGAAGGTCGAAGGCTGACGCTGCCTTTTCTGTAATTTAAGATTCTGTCCATATATAATTATGCTTGAAATAGATGCTTGAAAATTGGCAGAATACGCGCGCCCCGCTTATGCGTGGCGCGCGTTCTTTAATGTATAATAACAC
>ERZ1090863.388-NODE-388-length-25534-cov-25.667805_pt1 | contig 25534 bp, 30 predicted proteins | sample MGYA00478480_ERZ1090863 | MGnify/ENA primary metagenome ERZ1090863 (study PRJEB33644, sample SAMEA5815746) | chicken gut metagenome | biome: Chicken; feature: Gastrointestinal Tract; material: Caecum | place: Ireland | collected 2019-01-01 | study: A study of the...
CTCGCTACCTCCACCTTGGCAAGGTGGCGCTCTACCAGATGAGCTACGGCCGCATGCTCCATGTGGCGCGCCGGCCTCGCTTGACCGGCGGCGAGGAATATTATACCCGACTTTTGCCTTCTTGTCAACACATAATTCTGCTTTTTCCGCAAAAATGCAATTTGCATTGCATTATCACGCGAAACACTGTATAATAAGGTTTGAGGTGCATCTGAGAAGTCCAAAATGCCGGACCATTCGCCAGGAAAGTGCGGATGCGTCTTTTTGGCGGAATGGGGCAGCGTTGGGGCGTTTTCCGATACATCCCAGTTGGCAGGGTGAAACATCCCCGTGGGAATGGAGCCATCCAAGAGAATCGTATATAAAGGAGTTTTCGCCATGTACAGGATCACGCAAAAGGTCGAGCTGAACCCGACTGTGACCAAGCTCAGCATCGAGGCGCCCCTGATCGCCCAGAAGGCGCAGCCGGGCCAGTTCATCATCGTCCGCCCGCTGGAGGAGAGCGAGCGCATCCCCCTGACCATCGCCGGCTACGACCGGCAGGCCGGCACGGTGGACATCATCTTCCAGATCGTGGGCGACACCACCATGGAGCTGAACGCCCTGAAGGTGGGCGACGAAGTCCATGATTTTGTGGGCCCCCTGGGCCGCCCCACCGAGACCGAAGGTCTGAAAAAGGTCTGCGTGGTGGGCGGCGGCGTGGGCTGCGCCATTGCCCTGCCCATTGCCCGCAAGCTGCACGAGAAGGGCTGCGTGGTCCACAGCATCATCGGCTTCCGCAGCAAGGACCTGCTGATCCTGGAGGATGACTTTGCCGCCTGCAGCGACGAGCTGCGGGTGATGACCGACGACGGCAGCTACGGCCAGAAGGGCGTGGTCACCGCCGCCCTGGAAGAGCTGATCGCCGCCGGCAACCAGTACGACGAAGTCATCACCATCGGCCCCCTGATCATGATGAAGTTCGTGGTCAAGACCTGCCAGAAGTACCACATCAAGAGCGTCGTCTCCATGAACCCCATCATGATCGACGGCACCGGCATGTGCGGCGGCTGCCGCCTGACCGTGGGCGGCAAGCTGAAGTTCGCCTGCGTGGACGGCCCCGACTTTGACGGCGACCTTGTGGATTTTGACGAGGCAATGGCCCGCGGCTCGATGTACCACCCCTTTGAGGCGCACGCCCGGGAAGAGGCCTGCCACCTGTTCAATATGGAGGTGAAGTGACCATGGCTTTCAATATGGACCCCAAAAAGTGCCCCATGCCCGCCCAGGACCCCCAGGTCCGGCGGCACAACTTTGACGAGGTAGCGCTGGGCTACACCGCCGAGATGGCCGTCAACGAGGCCAAGCGCTGCATCCACTGCAAGAACCGGCCCTGCGTCGAGGGCTGCCCCGTGGGCATCAAGATCCCCGAGTTCATCGCCCAGGTGGCCGAGGGCGACTTTGAAGCCGCCTATCAGATCATCAGCGAGGACTCGGCCCTGCCCGCCGTCTGCGGCCGGGTCTGCCCCCAGGAGAGCCAGTGCGAAGGCCGCTGCACCCGCGGCATCAAGAACGAGCCGGTGGGCATCGGCCGCCTGGAGCGCTTTGTGGCCGACTGGCACCGGGAAAATGTCCATGCCGGCCCCACCGTGCCCCCCTTCAACGGGCACAAGGTGGCCATCATCGGCGCGGGCCCTGCCGGCCTGACCGCCGCCGGCGACCTGGCCAAGATGGGCTATAAGGTCACCGTCTACGAGGCCCTGCACGTGGCGGGCGGCGTTTTGATGTACGGCATCCCCGAGTTCCGCCTGCCCAAGGCCATCGTCCAGCAGGAGATCGAGGGCCTGAAGGCCCTGGGCGTGGACATCGAGTGCAACATGGTCATCGGCCGCATCCTGACGGTGGACGAGCTGATGGGCGAGTACGGCTATGAGGCCGTCTTTATCGGCACCGGCGCCGGCCTGCCCCGCTTTATGGGCATCCCCGGCGAAAGCCTGAAGGGCGTCTACTCCGCCAACGAGTTCCTGACCCGCTCCAACCTGATGAAGGCCTACCGCCGCGACAGCCACACCCCCATCTACGTGGGCAAAAAGGTGGCCGTGGTGGGCGGCGGCAACGTGGCCATGGACGCCGCCCGCAGCGCCCTGCGCCTGGGCGCCGAGACGGTCTACATCGTCTACCGCCGCGGCATGGAGGAGCTGCCCGCCCGCAAGGAGGAAGTGGAGCACGCCGAGGAGGAGGGCATCGTCTTTAAGACCCTCACCAACCCCGTGGCCATCCTGCCCGACGACCAGGGCTTTGTCCGGGCCATCCGCTGCATCCAGATGGAGCTGGGCGAGCCCGACGCCTCCGGCCGCCGCCGCCCCATCGAGGTGCCCGGCAGCGAGTTTGAAATGGAGGTCAACAGCGTTATCATGAGCCTGGGCACCAGCCCCAACCCGCTGATCCGCTCCACCACCCCCGGCCTCGAGACCAACAAGCACGGCTGCATCGTCACCAGCGGCGACGACGGCGACACCAGCCGCGAGGGCGTCTATGCCGGCGGCGACGCCGTCACCGGCGCGGCCACCGTCATCAAGGCCATGGGCGCCGGCAAGGCTGCCGCCAAGGCCATCGACCAGTACATCAAAAACAAAGCGAAGGGTTGATCCCCTGCTTATCCAGCGCCCTGTGCCGTGCAAAACCGGCGCGGGGCGCTTTTTGCCGGCAGCCGTTCCGAATTGCTTCCGAAATCGTCCGTTTCCCTTGCGGGCAGGCGGCGGATGCGCTATGGTATATTCCAGAAACCCACAGGGAGGAATCTGCCATATGAAAAAAGATACCAGAAAAATCGCGGCGGCCGGGATGCTGTGCGCCCTCACCTATGTCGTCATGGCCGTGGGCCGTGTGCCGGTGGTCCTGTTTTTGAAGTATGATCCTTCCGACATCATTGTCACCCTGGGCGGGCTGATCTGGGGGCCAATGATGTCGTTCGCCGTATCGACCGCCGTAGCCGTGATCGAGATGCTGACCGTCAGCGACACCGGAGTCCTGGGCTGCATCATGAACATCGTCCAGACCGTTTCCTTTGCCTGCACCGCCGCAGCGATCTATCAGAAGCGGCGCACCCTGGGCGGAGCGGTGGCCGGCCTGCTGACAGGCTGCGCCGCCATGGTGACGGTCATGATGCTGTGGAATTACTTCCTGACTCCCCTGTACATGGGCTACCCCCGGGAGGCCGTGGCCGAGCTCCTGCTGCCGGCCTTCCTCCCTTTCAACCTGCTCAAAGCGGGGCTCAATGCGTCGGTCACCTTCCTGCTCTATAAGCCGGTGGTCACCGCCCTGCGGAAAAGTGGGTTGGTTCCCGCTGCCGGCAGTAGGCGGGCGCAGGGCCGGCCCGCCGGTCTGCTGCTGGCTGCCGCCTTGGCCGCGGCGACCTGCCTCCTCTTCCTTCTCTCCTGGAACTCTCTCATCTGAATTGCTATGGATATGACCACTCCCCTTTACCGCCTGACCGGCGTTGTCATCCATGGGCGGGGCGTCGGTAAACACGTGGGCACCCCCACCGCCGACCTGGCGCTGGGCCCCGGTTCCCACCTGCCGCCCGGCGGCGTCTATGCGTCCCGCGCGGCATCCGGCGGCGCGGTCTGGTACGGCGTCACCTCGGTGGGGCGCCGCCCTACCCTTCACGACGACCGCGTCCCCTCCGTGGAGACCCATTTATTCGATTTTTCCGGTGATTTATACGGGCAGCCGCTGACCCTGGAGCTGCATCACAAGCTGCGCGAGATCCAAAGATTTGACGACCTGACCCAGCTGCTGGAGCAGATCCGGCAGGACTGCATGGCGGCCCGCGCCTTCTGGGGTTTGGGCGTGCCGGGGCCCATCCTGCGTATGGACACGGCCCGGCATCACGCCGCCCTGAATGGGCAGGAGCTCCGCCTCTCCCCCAAGGAATTTGAGGTGCTGCGGCTCCTCTGCTGCGCGTCCGGCAAGGTCCTGACCAAAGAAGCCATCTATCAGGCCGTCTGGCGCGAACCCTCCAACGGCTGCCTGCACGCCGTGGAAAACACGGTCTTTCAGCTGCGCCGGAAGCTGCGCCCGCTGGCCGCCGGCGGCCTGATCGAGACGGTGGCGGGCTACGGGTACCGGCTGCCTGCTGGCCTCTGCGCCGAAATGGATTGAGATATATTTCTCACATTTCTCTTGACACGCCTCCCATAAAGTGCTATATTTGTCTCACAAAGATACAAATACATCTCTTTTGGGGAGGCCTTTTTATGCAGAGAAAAACGGTGCGAGGTTTTGTGGCGGCGGGGCTGGGGTGCACCGGTCTGATGGCCGCCGCGGTCTGGTACAGCGTCACTTACAACGAGTCGCGGCTGGTCGAGCCCATGGATTTTTCCACCTATGTGTTCCGCCCGCAGGACCTGCCCATGATCCTCGGGATACTGGCGGTGGCGGCCTACGCGCTCTGCCTGGCCGCAGCCGTGGTGCGGGCGGCGTTCCGCGCCCGGCGCGACCCGGACAGCGCCGTCTATACCCGCCGCGTCGACCCGCGGCTGGGCTGGCTGGGGCTGCTGGGCTTTTTGGGCTTTGGCGGATTTTGGACCTACAGCGTGGACAAAAGCGTCTTTCCTTTTCTGTTCTTTTTGTTCTTTGGTTTCTTTGGCTTTTTCTACGAGGGCCGGCTGTCCCACACCTTTATGGACGAGCGCTTCCGGGAAAACCGGATGCGGGCCCAGCTTTCCGCCAGCCGCATTGCTTTGGGGATCATCTTCCTGGTCACCGTGCTGCTGGGCCGGGGGCGGCTGCTGGGGAACCTGGAATATACCTTTATCGCCTATCTGGCGGCTGTCTCGCTGGCGCTGGCCCTGTGGCTGTTCCTCAGCGAATACCTGCTCTACCACTACGACCGGGACGGCGACGGCGGCGAAAGCGAGGATTGACCCATGCCGGATTTCACCTGCAAGCTGAAGCAGTACCGCCAGGCCCGGGGCCTGACCCAGGAGCAGCTGGCGGCCCTGGTGGGCGTCCGGCGGGAGACCATCATGCGGCTGGAAAAAGCCCAGTACAACCCTTCCCTCAAGCTGGCGGTGGACATCTCCCGGGCCGTCGGCGCCCCCATCGAGGACATCTTTCTGTTTGACTGAGCGCGCAAAAAGCCGCCCGGCTCCCCTTTTGCAGGGGCCGGGCGGCTTTGTTTATGCAGCCGGACGCTGGCAGGCTTTTAGGACTGGCAGGCGGTGATGAGGCTCATCTTGTAGACCTCGTCGGCGTTACAGCCGCGGGACAGGTCGTTGATGGGGGCGTTCAGGCCCTGCAGGATGGGGCCGTAAGCGGCGTAGCCGCCCAGGCGCTGGGCGATCTTGTAGCCGATGTTGCCGGCCTCGATGCAGGGGAAAATGAAGGTGTTGGCCTGGCCAGCCACAGCGCTGCCCTTGCACTTGGTCTTGGCGACCTCGGGGGAGACCGCGGCGTCAAACTGCAGCTCACCGTCGATGGCAAGGTCAGGGGCCATCTCCTGGGCCTTGAGGGTGGCGTCATGGCTCAGAGCCACGGTGCCGCCCTTGCCCGAGCCCTTGGTGGAGAAGCTCAGGACGGCGACCTTGGGGTCGATGCCGAAGATCTTGGCGGTCTTGGCGGTCTCCACCGCGACCTCAGCCAGCTTGGCGGCGGCGGGCAGCTTGACCTCGCCGGTGGCTTTGTCCACGGTGTCCTGATAGTCGATGTTGATGGCGCAGTCGCCCATGGCGATCCGCTTCAGGCCCTCCTCGCCGCAGTCGCGGTCCAGGATGAAGCAGGAGCTGACCAGGTGCGCGCCCTTCTTGGTCTTGATCAGCTGCAGGGCGGGACGGACGGTGTCCGCGGTGGAGTAGGTAGCGCCGCCCAGCAGGCAGTCGGCCTTGCCCATCTTGACCAGCATGGTGCCGAAGTAGTTGGACTTCTTCAGCAGGTCGCGGCACTCCTCGGCGGTCATCTTGCCCTTGCGCAGCTCGACCATGGTGCTGACCATCTCGTCAAAGCCCTCGTAAGTATCGGGCTCGATAATCTCAGCGCCCGAAATATCAAAACCGCCCTCCGCAGCCGCGGCCTCGCACGCGGCCTTGTTGCCGACCATGACCACCTTCAGGATCTTTTCGGCCAGCAGCTTGCTGGCTGCCTCCAGGATGCGGGGGTCGCTGCCCTCAGTGAAAACGATGGTCTTGGGGTTCGCCTTCAGCTGCTCTACCAGCGGCGCAAACATATCTGCCATTTTGATTACCTCCGATAACATTTTTCATAGCGTTGTGTTGGACACAACAGCTCTTTCCCTCTTATTTTAACATAAGAAGCCAAAACTTCAATACGGAATTGGGATTTTCTATGAAATTATATGGTTTTTCAGCGCCTGCGCCCTCTTTGCGGGCCGGCACGGGCCCGCTCGCCGCTTGACAGCGCGCCCAAACTGTTGCAAAATAAAAGACAGCCGGGCGGGCGCCGCCCCCCACAATCCATGCAAGAAAGAGGGAATCTGATGAAACGCAAGGCGCTGAAAGCCGCCTTCCCCTACACCCTGCCGATCTGCGTCGGCTTTTTGTTTTTGGGGCTGTCCTACGGCTTTCTGATGCGCAGCCAGGGGTTTTCGTTCGTGTATCCCCTGCTGATGAGCATTTTTATTTTTGCCGGCTCGATGGAATTCGTGACGGCCGAGCTGCTTTTGTCTGCTTTTGACCCCCTGCACGCCTTTCTGCTGGCCCTGATGGTCAACGCGCGGCACCTGTTTTATGGGCTGTCCATGCTGCGCAAGTACCGGAACACCGGCTGGAAAAAGTTCTACCTCATCTTCGGGATGTGCGACGAGTCCTTTTCCATCAACTGCACCGTCGATCCCCCCAAAGGGGTGGACCGGGGGTGGTTCATGTTTTTTGTCACCCTGCTCAACCACATTTACTGGGTCACCGGCGCCACCCTGGGCGCGCTGTTGGGCTACGTCATCCACTTCGACACCACCGGCATCGAATTTGTCATGACGGCCCTGTTCGTGGTCATGTTCCTCAACCAGTGGGAGGAAGCCAAAGACCACCGCCCCGCCCTGGTGGGGGTGGGCTGCTCCCTGGCCTGCCTGCTGGTGTTCGGCAGCAGCAGTTTCATCGTGCCGGCCATGGCCCTGATCATCCTCAGCTTCCTGCTCACCCGCAGGACCTTTGCCCGGGAGGAGGTGGAGGCCCCGTGACCATGACCGTCGCCCAGAGCGTCCTGACCATCCTGGCGGTGGTCGCCGCCACCATGCTGACCCGTTTTCTGCCCTTCCTCATCTTTCCGGAGGGCAAAACGCCCCCCGCCGCCATCACCTACCTGGGCTCTGTGCTGCCTTACGCGGTGATCGGGCTGCTGGTGGTCTACTGCCTGAAGGACGCAGTCTTTACCGGCTGGCACGGCCTGCCGGAGCTGCTGGCCATCGTCTTTACCGCCGCGCTGCACAAGTGGAAGAAAAACACCCTGCTCAGCATCGCCGGCGGCACCATCGCCTATATGATCCTGGTCCAGAATCTTTTCCGCTGACAAAGGAGGAACCCGCCATGAACAAACTGACCAAACAGCAGGCTTGGGACCTGCTGGCCGCGTACACCGAGACCCCCGCCCTGCAAAGGCACGCCCTGCAGTGGCGGCCGCCATGGAGCACTTTGCCCGCCTGGCCGGGGAGGACCCGGAAGTGTGGTGGGCCGCCGGCCTGCTCCATGACCTGGACTACGAAAAATACCCCGAGGAGCACTGCCGCAAGGCCGAGCAGATCATGCGGGAGCGGGGGGTGGATGAGGTGTACATCCGGGCCATGCTCTGCCACGGCTACGGCCCCTGCACCGATACCAAGCCCGAAAGCCCCCTGGAAAAGACCCTCTACACCATCGACGAGCTGACCGGCCTCATCAACGCGGTCTGCCTGGTCCGGCCGTCCAAAAGCGTTCTGGACCTGGAGGTCAAATCGGTCAAGAAAAAGTTCAAGGACAAAGCGTTCGCCGCCGGGGTCAACCGGGAGGTGATCCGCAAGGGGTGCGAGATGCTGGACGTTCCCCTGGACGAGATCATCCGGGAGACCATCGAGGGGATGAAAGAGCACGCCGGCGAGATCGGCCTGGCAGGCGGCGCCGAAGCCTGACCGCCCCGCCGGAACGAAACACGCCGCAGGAGACAACCAGAACTCCTGCGGCGTGTTTCTTCTTATGATGAAGGGGGGATCTCGGTTTTAGCAGTCGCCCGCGTAATAGGCGACGATCCGGAAAAAGTCGTGCCCGTCCGGGACCACCAGGGTGATGGACAGCTCTCCCCTGTCCCGGCGGTACCGGGCCCGCAGGGCGTCCTGCAGGGAGGCAGACCGGCAAAGGTCGGTCCGGCTCCCGTCCGGCCCCACCTGGTAGACCGGGCCGCGGCACCGGCCGATGGTCTCCAAAAAGCCATCCAGGTTCAGGATCTTCAGTTTCATCATGACAGCCACCTCCGCTTTCTTGTGGGATGTGTCCCCTGTGGCTATCATTTTAGCGCAATGCAGCCCGGCAAACTAGCGCCTATCCTGCCCACTTTTAGCAGGATCCTGCCATCTGCGGCGGTACTCGGAGGGGGTGCAGCCCATCGCCTCCCGGAACAGCTTGCCGAAATAGCTGCTGCTGCCCAGGCCGCTGGCCCGCCCGACCCCTGGGGGAACACGGCCTTCCCCTGGGGGGTGCTGTACTCCAGGCTCCCGCTTTCCATATAGAAAAGTTCCACCGCGCTGTGCCAGTGCCAGGGGACGAAGCGCTCGGGGTAAAAGTCCATCTCGGCCCGGGAAGCGATGTAAGGGAAGTCGGGGGCAAAATCCGGCAGGCGCTCTTCCCTGCTGCCTGCGCAGAACTCGATGCCGCGGATCAATTTCATGGGGCGCTCCTTTCCGGACAAAAAGCGCGCCGCCGGCCTTTGACAGGGCCTGCGGCGCACGGGATGCAGGGCAAGGTCAGTCCTCGCTCTCCTCTTCTTCGGTTTCGATGGCCTGCTCGATGATCTGGTCCATCGTCTCGGCCTGGAGGGCGGCCTTCTGGCGCTCGATGCGGGCGTTGACCGTCTCCTTCAGCAGGGTGTAGACCACCGCCATCACCGGGATGAAGAAGATCATGCCCAGGATGCCGAAAGCGGCGCCGCCGACCAGGACGGCGATGATGGTCCACAGAGGTTCCAGCCCCACAGAGCTGCCCACCACATGGGGGTAAATGAACTGGTTCTCGATGAACTGCACCACCTGGTACACCACCAGGCAGAGCACGGCCTGCAGGGGGTTGACCAGCAGGATCAGGGCCACGCCGATGCCGCAGGAAAGGAACGCGCCGATATACGGGATAAAGGCGCACACCGCCGTCAGCACCGCGATCAGGCTGGCGTAAGGGATGCGGAACACCGACAGAGCGATGAACATCAAAATGCCCAGCACACAGGATTCGATGGACTGGCCGCCCAGAAATTTGCCGAACACCTCGCGGATCAGGCTGCCCACATGCCAGATCTTGTCCCCCAGCTCCGGCCGCACAAAGGCGTAGAGCAGCTTGCGGCACTGGCGGGAAAGATTCTCCTTGTCGATGAGGATATACAGGGCAATGACCGTGGAGAACAAAGCGTTGCCCAGCACCGAAATGGTGGCGCTCACCGCGCCCACCAGGGTGCCCAGCATGCTGGACGCCCCGGTGATCATCTGGCTGGCCAGCTCCCGGAAGTCGATGGCCGCAAGGTCGATGGCGGCCAGCTGCTGCTCCATCCAGGTGGTGTCGATGCCCAGGCTGTAGAGGTAATCCATCAGGGCGGGCAGGCTCTCCTGGATCTGGGCGATGACGCTCATGATGGACTTGCGCAGCTCGGGGATCAGCATCAGCACCGCCAGGGCCACCACCACGATGATGCACACGAAGGTCAGCAGCAGGCTGAGCATCCGCAGGGCCTTGCCCGCCTTTTCGGGGTGCCTGCGGTAGAGCAGCTTTTTCAGCCCGTTTTCAATGGCGGTCATGGGCACGTTGAGCAAAAAGGCGATGATCCCGCCGATCACCGCCGGGGTGCACAGCCCCGCCAGGCCGCTGATCCAGTGGGTCACCGTGTTGAAATGGGTCAGCCCGAAGTAAAAGGCGATCCCGCCGAACACAAGGACCGCTGCAAACCGTTGTTTCTGTCGTTCCATCCAATCTCTCCTGATGTCTTTTCACCCGGCAGCGCTGTCCCCCGCCCGCGCGGCGCAGGACGCGCTGCCTTTATCTTTCATTATGCACGGATTTGCAGGCAAGGTCAAGAGATGGGGCGCAGAATTTGTTGAAAGTTCATTTTTGTCCCATCCCCTGCTCCAAAAACGGGACGGCGCGCGCAAGCCACTCCTCCGGCAGATAAACGGACAGATAGCCATGGCCGTACCCTTTTGCCTCATAGATCCGGCAGTTTGGATGGATGGACCGGAAAAGTTCCGCCGACCGCTTGACGCATTTCATTTCCTTTTCGCCATACCAGTACATCACCTGGGCTTTGTTCTGGCGGATGCCGGGTTTCAGACGATAATTCATATAGGTGCGGTACATTGTGAGCAGGGTTTCCATCGGGATGCGGGGCATATCCTGCAAATAATACTGCTGGAGCTCGTCCGGGTAAAGCATCTTGGCCGGCAGCATCCGGGGCATCATGGCCAGCTGCCAGCGGCAGGCCTTTTCGCTGAACATCCACCGGCCAAACAGCCGGACCGACGCGATGCAGAAACGAGCCAGCCCCGGCTGGGGAATGCACAGGCTCCCGTCGATGATAGCTTTGCGGGCCACATCCGCCCGGCGGGACAGCAGCTCGATGACGATCTGCCCGCCCAGAGACACCCCGCCCAGGGCAAACAGATGCCCTCCGCAATGGGTGTCGATGTAATCCAGCAGTTCATCCGCCGTCCTTTCTGTGGATATGTAAGGCGTAGCAAATTCCTCTCCATGGCCATCCAGCGTTGGCAGGATAACATAATACCGTTCTGACAGAGCGCGAGCCTGCCGCAGATAGTTCCACCAGGCATTTCCGCCGCCGTGGATCAGCATGACCGGCGGCATTGCGGGATCGCCGTAAGTATGAAATCGCATCCTGATTTTGCTCCTTTCGCTTTGATGCACGCATTTTACCATCGAAACCGCTCTTTTGTCCAGCGGACAGGCGCGGCCTCTGCAAAACTTTTCGGGACAAACGGCGGGTTTTGTGCTATAGTAATACCTGAAACCAATCGGGAGAGGAAGCGCGCTATGGATCTGCAAACATTACAGGAAAAATGCCTTGCCTGCACCCGCTGCCCCCTGTGCGAGACCCGCCAGCACGTGGTCTTTGGTCAGGGAGCCGCGGACGCGGAGGTGCTGTTCGTGGGCGAGGGCCCCGGCCAGAGCGAGGACGAGCAGGGCCTGCCCTTTGTGGGGCGCAGCGGCCAGCTGCTGGACAAGTATCTCTTCGCCATCGACCTGGACCGGAACCAAAACTGCTACATTGCCAACATCGTCAAGTGCCGGCCGCCCCACAACCGGGACCCCCTGCCCGACGAGAGCGAAGCCTGCATGCCCTGGCTGCGGGAACAGTTCCGCCTGCTGCGGCCCAAAATCGTGGTCTGTCTGGGGCGGATCGCGGCCCAGAGGATGATCCGGCCCGGCTTTTCGGTGACCAAGGAGCACGGCGTCTTTGTGGAGAAGGGCGGGGTGGCCTTTATGGGCACCTTCCACCCTGCGGCCCTGCTGCGCCAGCCCCAGAACAAGCCGGCGGCCTTCGCGGATTTTGTGGCCCTGCGGGACAAGATCCACGAAGTGTGCCAGCACACCTACCCAAGCGCGCCGTAAGGCCCCTTTGCGGCAAAATACGACGCTTCTTCGCCTGCGCAGCCGCCGGAGCGACCGGCATGCGGCCGGCGTTTCGGCCGTCTTTGCCCCTGCGGCAGGCGTTTTTGTGGCATTCCGCCCCGCTTTTGCATACCTTGTGCCAAAAGCGAGGTGTTCTGCTATGGAAATAAAGTGTCCGCAATCCGTCGATTTCTTTCTCGGCACCACCACCCCCGCCGGTTTTAAGGGGTATTTCCGGCAGCTGGGGCAGGAGCCCGGGATGCAGCTGTATCTCATCAAAAGCGGCCCGGGCTGCGGCAAGTCCACCATGATGAAGCAGCTGGCCCAGCTCTCGGCAGGGCCGGTCCAGCGCATCCACTGCGCCAGCGACCCCGACAGCCTGGACGGCGTGGTCTTTTGCGACAAGGACGCCGCCATCCTGGACGCCACGGCTCCCCACACCCTGGAGCCCCTGGCCCCCGGCGCCGACGAGGTGGTGGTCAGCCTGTATCACACCATCTCCCCCGAGGCGTTGCGGCCCCACCGGGACCAGATCCGGGACCTGTTTGCCCAAAACGCCGCCCTGCGCAGCCGGGCCGCCCGGTACATCGCGTCGGCGGGCAGCCTGATGCTGGACAGCCGCCGGGCCGAGGCCTGCAGCACCGACTTCGAGAAGGTGCGCCGCTACGTCAAGCGGCTGTGCGCCCGCCTGCTGCCCCGCCGGGGCGGGGTGGGCAGCGAACAGATCCGCCTCCTGTCGGCCATCACGCCCCAGGGGCCGGTCTTCTACAGCGGCACCATCCGCGCCCTGGCCGACCGGGCGGTGGTCTTTCGGGACGAGTACGGTGCGGCCTCCCGCTTCCTGCTGGAGCAGATCCGCTCTGAGGCGCTGACCCGGGGCTACGACATCATCACCTGCCCCTGCGCCCTCCACCCCGAGGACAAGATCGACCACGTCCTGGTGCCCGCCCTCCGCCTGGCCTTTGTCACCGACAACAGCTGGCACCCCGCCTCCCTGCCGGGGCAGCAGGCGGTGCGGTGCAGCCGCTTCTGGGACCGGAGCAACCTGTCCGGCTTCCGGGCGCGGCTGCGGTTCAACGCCCGGGCCGCTCAGGAGCTGGTCCAGCAGGCGGTGGACCTGATGGCCAGCGCCAAGGCCTGCCACGACGAGTTGGAAAGCTACTACCGCGCGGCCGTGGACTTTGGGGCTGTGGAGCAGGCCGCCCGGGACTGCGCCCGGCGCATGGGGCTGGAAACGTGACCCCCACACAAGGAAGGTGAAACCATGCAGCAGATCCGTTTGGCTGTCCGCCAGCTGGTGGAGTTCCTGCTCCAGACCGGCGACATCGACAGCCGCTTCGCCGGCTTCGACCGGGCCAACGAAGGGGCCCGCATCCACCGCCGCCTCCAAAAGCAGGCAGGGGAGGGCTATCAGCCCGAGGTGTTCCTGTCGGGCAGCCGGGAGGTGGACGGCATCCGCTGCACGGTGGAAGGCCGCGCCGACGGCATCTTTACCGACGGCAGCGGCTGCCCCGTCATCGACGAGATCAAGACCACCGGCGTGCCTTCCGCCGAGATCCACGACGGGCTGAATCCCTGCCATTGGGCCCAGGGGATGGTCTACGCCGCCCTCTACACGGCCCAGCAGGGGCTGGCCGGGGCGTCCGTCCGGCTGACGTACTACCAGATCGACGATGACAAGATATTTTACTTTACACGTCATTTTTCCAGCGCAGAGCTGGAAGATTTTCTCCTCGGGCTGCTGCGGCAGTACGCGCCATGGGCCCGCCGCCAGCTGGACTGGTCCGCCGCCCGCACTGCCAGCCTGCAGGCCATGCGCTTCCCCTACGACGGCTACCGGCCCGGCCAGCGGGCCCTGGCCGGGGAGGTGTACCGGGCCTGCAAAGCGGGCCGGGAGGCCGGAAAAGGCGGCTTCCGGCTGTTCTGCCAGGCGCCCACCGGCACCGGCAAAACCATGAGCGCCCTTTTTCCTTCCCTCAAGGCCATGGGGGAAGGATGTGGTGAAAAGTTGTTTTACTTTACAGCCAGGACCACCGCCCGCGCGGCTGCCGAGGACGCCGTGGCCCTGCTGCGGCAGGCCAATCCCGGCCTTGCCCTGCGGGCCGTGACCCTGACCGCCAAGGAGAAGGCCTGCCTCTCCAAAAACGAGGCCGGCCGCTCGGTCTGCCTCCCCGAGGCCTGCCCCTATGCCCGGGGCTATTACGACCGCCGGAAGGATGCCCTGGCGTTTCTGCTGGACGGCGGCGGCCAGCTGGACCGGCCGGCCATCGAGGCGGCGGCCCGGCAGTTCACCGTCTGCCCCTTTGAGCTGGGGCTGGACCTGAGCGACTGGTCCGACCTGGTGATCGGGGACTACAACTATCTCTTTGACCCCACCGTCCACCTGCGGCGCTTTTTTGATCTGAACGGAGACTGGATCTTTTTGATCGACGAGGCCCACAACCTGCCCGACCGGGCCCGGGAGATGTACTCGGCCAGCTTTGCCAAAAGCAGCCTGACGGAGGCCCGGCGCGCTCTGCTGCGGAGCCGGACCGCCCTGAAAAGCCGCCTGGTCCGGGCCGACAAGGAACTGCTTGCCCTGCGCCGGGCGGTGGAAGCGCTGGCCCCCCGCCGCTCTGCCGGAGCCGGCGGCCGCCCGGAGAGCGTCCCGGATGCGCCCCCGGACCAGCCGGAACAGCTGGCCCTTTTCGACGCGCCGCCGAAGGGGAAAAAGGACGCCCCCTCCCCCGCCCTGCCCGAGCCGCTCTATGCCCGGGAGGGCACCGTCTTTTTCCGGGAGCTGCCGCCGGCAGTGGTGCGGCCCCTCTACAGCCTTCTGCCCTCTTTACAGGACTGGCTGGAGCGCAGCCCCGAGGACCCGGCCCACGAAAAGCTGCTGGAGCTCTATTTTTCCCTCCACGACCTGCTGCGCACCGCCGACCGGTACGACGGGCATTCCGTCACCCAGCTGACCGCCCGGGGCAGCGAGCTGACCATCCGGCTGCTCTGCCTGGACCCCTCCGCCTTTGTGGACGAAAGCCTGGCCTGCGGGCGGGCTTCGGTGCTGTTCAGCGCCACCCTGATCCCGCCCGGCTACTATAAACAGGTGCTGGGCTGCGGCGGAGCCCGGGCCGTCGCCCTGGAGAGCCCCTTCCCGCCCGGGAACCTGGGGCTTTACTGCCTGCCGGGCATCTCCACCCGCTACCGCCAGCGGGAGGCCAGCGCCGGCCCCATCTCGGATGCCCTGGCCGTGCTGGCCCAGAGCAAGGTGGGCAATTACCTGGCCTTTTTCCCCAGCTACGCCTACCTGCAGCAGGTCTACGCCGATTTTACCGCCCGGTATCCGGGCATCCGCACCATCGTCCAGGAAAGCGGCCTGGACGACGCCGGGCGGGCCGCCTTTCTGGCCCGGTTCGCCCCCGACCCCGCTGCGACCCTGCTGGGCTTCGGGGTGCTGGGCGGGGTCTTTGGGGAGGGCGTGGACCTGGCGGGCAGCCGCCTGATCGGCTGCGCCATCGTAGGGGTGGGCCTGCCCCAGGTCAGCCCCCGGCAGGAGATGCTGCGCCGCTACTTTGACGACAAGGACGGCTGCGGCTTCGACTACGCCTACCGCTTCCCCGGCATGAACAAGGTGCTGCAGGCGGCGGGGCGGGTCATCCGCACCGAACAGGACCGGGGGGTGGTCCTGCTGCTGGACGACCGCTTTGCCCAGGAGGGGTACCGGCGGCTGTTCCCCCGGCACTGGGCCCACCTGCAGTACCTGCCCGGCGCCGGCGCCCTGCGGCAGGCCCTCCGCTCTTTTTGGCAGAGCGGCGGTTCCCCGGCCCCCGAGCCTTGACAGCCCGCGCCCCCATCGGCTACAATAAACGGGTAACAGAACCAACGAACGACGGAGGAATTGTTTTGAAGATCCTGAAAGTGAAATGCCTGGCCCCCACCCGGCTGGACCATTACCTGATGCAGCAGTATCCCGCCCTGACCCCCGGCCGGCTGAACAAAGCCCTGCGGGAAAACAAGATCAAGCTGAACGGCAAAAAACAGCCCCTCTCTACCCGGGTAATGGCCGGGGACGAGATCAAGCTGTTCATCCTGGACGAGCAGCTGGACGAAGGCCGCAGCCCGGACGGCCCCGCCTGGAAAAGCGCCCGCTGCCCCGCCGAGGCGGTGTACAACGGGCCGCAGCTGCTTGTGGTGAACAAGCCCGCCGGCCTGCCGGTGGACGGCCCCGAAAACGACACCCTGCTGAACCGCGCCCTGCTCTACCTGCACCAGGCGGGGGAATACGGCGAGGACAGCCTGTACCAGCCTTCGCTCTGCCACCGGCTGGACACAGGCACCAGCGGCCTGGTCCTGATCGCCAAGACCCCCGAGGCTGAGCAGATCCTGCTGGAGGCCATCAAGGAGCGCCAGGTGAAAAAGACCTACCTGTGCGTCACCTTCGGCCGGCCCATCCCCCCCGAGGGCACGCTGGGGGGCTATCTGCTCAAGGACGCCTCCCTGGGCAAGGTGCAGATCCTGCCCGAGAAAAAGCCCGGCGCCAAGGAGGTCTGCACCGAGTATGAGACCATTGCGGTGTCGGGCCGGCTGGCCCTGCTCAAGGTGCGGCTGATCACCGGGCGCACCCACCAGATCCGCGCCCACATGGCCAGCATCGGCTGCCCCATCCTGGGGGACAGCAAGTACGGCAACAACGCCGCCAACCGGGAGCTCAAGCTGAAATACCAGGCCCTCTGCGCCTGGGAGCTGGTCATGCCCGCCTTCCCTGCCTCCAGCCCTCTGGCGGAGGTGAGCGGCAAGACCTTCCACGCCCCACGCCCCTGGTACTACGGCCAGGTCCTGGACGGCACCTTGAAATAAAACGGCGCAAAAAAGCGGCAGTCCTTTGCGGGCTGCCGCTTTTGTTCGAGATTCTTCCAGCCTGGAGGCCGGCCGCGGTTTTACTTGCAGATGCGGACCATCTCGGGGGTGATGTCGGCCAGGGTGCGGGCGCCGCACATCTGCATGGCGTCGGCCAGCTCGCCGGCCAGCTTTTCGATGTAGAGGCGGACCCCCTCTTCCCCGCCGCCGTAGACGGCAGTGACAAAGGGGCGGGCGATCACCGCGGCGTCGGCGCCCAGGGCCAGCGCCTTGAAGATGTCGGTGCCGGTGCGGATGCCGCCGTCCACCAGGATTTTGGTGCTGCTGCCGTGGAGGGCCGAGACGATCTCGGGCAGGACCTCGGCGGTGGCGGGGCACTGGTCCAGGACGCGCCCGCCGTGGTTGGACACGATGATCGCCGCCGCGCCGGCCTCCTGGGCTTTGAGGGCGCTCTTGACGGTCATGATGCCCTTGACGATGAAGGGCTTGTTCAGGATGCCCACGATCTCCCGCAGCTCTTCCACGCTCTTGCTGCCGGCCGGCGGGTTGCGGTTTTTCAGGAAGGGCAGGCCGGCGGCGTCTACATCCATGGCCACGGCAAAGCAGCCGCTCTGCCGGGCCTGCTCCATCTTGGCCCGGATGGTGTCGATGTCCCAGGGCTTGATGGTGGGCACGCCCAGACCGCCGGCCGCCGCAATGGCGCGGGTGGCCTGGGTCATGACGTTGGGGTCGGCGCCGTCGCCGGTAAAGGCCGCGATGCCCGCCTGTGCGCAGGCCCGCACCAGCACGTCGTTGTAGGTCATGTCGGTGTAGGCGTCCGAGTAGTGGAGGTTGACCGCCCCCACCGGCCCCGCAAAGAAGGGATAGCGGAAGCTGCGCCCGAACAGCTCGCAACTTGTGTCGATCTCGCCGCCGGGGCACAGAACGTCCATGTTCAGCCGGATCTCGGCCCACTTGTCATAGTTGCGGATGGCGGTGTCCCCCACCCCCTTGGCCCCCGGGCCGGGGATGCGGTTGCGGCAGGCCACGCCGTTGCAGATCGGGCACGCCTTGCAGGAATCGCCCAGCTTCTGCCGGGCATTGTTCAGTACGTCTGTATAGGTCATATCCATCCTCCTTGGTTCCATCCGGGGCGGCATCCGCCGCCCTTTTTCTTTGTCCCCATGATACCCCCGGCGGCCCGCCGCGTCAAGATGCCGGGGCGCAGAAAAATTTTTTAAAAAATGTCTTGACAAAACCTGACTTTTCATGTATTATAGTGGAGCGCTCCACGAGAGACGCCAAACAAAAGAAAACAGATGGAAAGATGGCTGAGTTGGTCTAAGGCGCGCGACTGGAAATCGCGTAACGTGTAAAAGCGTTCTGGGGTTCGAATCCCCATCTTTCCGCCAGAGAACCCTCGCAGGCTTGCACGAGCCCGCGAGGGTTTTTGCTGTGCCGGCGCCCCTGTGGGAGATCCCGCCCCTGCTGTCCGGCCTGTATCCCGACCGGATCATCTCCTCCGAACTGCGGGAACCCGAAGCGCTGCTCAGCGGGCTGCGGGAGGGCGTCTATCAACTGGCCGTCCTCCCCTTCGCCGTGGAGGAAGCCGGGCTGGCCTGTACCTTATATAAGGAAGAGCACCTGTTCTTCTCCCTGCCCCCGGCCCATCCCCTGTCGGGGCGTAAGGGCCTGTACCTGAACGACCTGAACGGCGAGACCATGCTGCTGCTCAACCGCCTGGGCATCTGGGAAACGATCGTGCACCAGCGGATGCCCGACACCCGGTTCCTGGTCCAGAAAGATTTCGCCTTCGAGACACTGGTCCGTTCCTCGGCGCTGCCCTCCTTCACCTCCGACATGGGCCTGAAATACCGGGAGGGGCCCCGCAACCGGATCAACATCCCGGTGCTGGACCCGGAGGCGAACATCACGTATTACTGTGTGTACCGCTCCGAAGCTCACAAGGAGCTGAGCGGCCTGTTCCAGGCGTTGTGCTGAGCGCGCCGCTGTCCGCCCAAAGCCAAAGCCGGGCCCAACTTTAAGGTCAGGCCCGGCTTTTTATGCCGTGGTTACAGGGGCCGGGGCGCGCCCTGCGGCGTCTTTTTCCGGCATGGGCACGGCAAAAGCCCGGCGCAGCGCCCGGATGCGGGCCGCGATCTGTGCCCGGGCCGGCGGCGAATTGCGGAACACATCAAAACCGTGGAAGGTCCCTGTCACCCGCTCCAGCTGGACGCTGCTCCCGGCGCGGGCCAGCGCCTCCGCGTAGGCCGCGCCCTCGTCCCGCAGGCAATCGAACTCTTCCACCTCCACATAGGCGTCGGGCAGACCCCCGAAGTCCTCCGCTTCCATGGGCGAGGCATACGCCCGGAGGCCGCCCCAGCCGCTGCGCCCTCCGGCTCATACAGGGTCAGGGGCACCTCCTGCCCGCCGGGGACCTGCACCGTCTGCCGGCTGCGCCGCAGCCCCGGCATCACCGGCGGCAGCGGCATCCGGGCCAGCACCCGGTTGCCCAGCACCGCCACCCCCGGGCTGAGCGCCCCGCCCGGCACTACAAACAGGTTCATGGGCGGGCAGCTCTTTGCCAGGGGGTACTTGCGGTCCCGGCAGATTTTCCAGGCCGCTGCGCCCAGAGCCAGGGCCGACGCCCACTTGACCGTCGTTTTCATAAACAAAGCCTCCCTCGAGACGTTCTCCCGCTCACTTTGGCTGTTCCAGCGCTTTCTCCAAACGTTCTGCGGCGGCCGCATCTTGCGGCGTGGCGCACTCCCCGTACCGGGCTTTAAGATAGAGCCGGCGCAGCTGCTGTACCCCTAGCATACCATTCTCCTGCGGATGTGTCAACGAATCCCTTTCACGTCCGCTCCATGGGTAAAAATGCTGTGCTACGGACAAATTTTCGTCCGTGTTCCGGCACAGACCGGCTGCAAGTTCAAAATCAAGGGACAGGCCCCAAAGCCTGTCCCTTTTTGCAGCCCGAGCTCTTTTATGTGCTATCTTAACAAATTTTGACTAAATCTTTGTTCATTGCGTAGAACTTTGCCTTTTTGCGGAAAAAATCATAATTCGTCGTTTACTTTGTAAAAATTGTGTGTTATTATCGAGTTGCTGTTAAAAATGTTTTCATTCATGGCTGCCCATCCACGCAGCCATGAGCACACAGAAAGGAAGTGCAACGTTATGAAACACGCTGGCCGCAAATTGGGTATCCTTTGTCTTTCCCTGATCGGGACATTGCTCTTGAGCAGCTGTACCTATACCCTGCAGGAAGCGCCCCAGTCCCCTTCTTCGACCCCCGAACAGGGCGATGAAGAAGAGGCGGCAGAGCCCGAAGCCCACGAAATCCTGCGCGACCAGCTGATTGCGCTGTACAACCTGAACCACGCCGCCCAGAAGCAGCTCACCGTCAACCGGAACCTGGACGAGTCCGCTTCGCTGCTGATCGACATTGTATTGAAAGACCCGTTCCTGCACTATGCGCCTGAAAATGAGTTTGCCTTCACCTCGCTTTTGGGCGACCCTTACAACGAACCTTCGAAAAACAGCGTCTACCTGCGCGCTTTCCTCTATGACGGCGCAGACAGCTCCGCCCAGGTGGCCGCAAAGGCGCTGAATGCCCTGAACGGTTCCCTCCTGGCGGACAGCTTGGGCGACAGCCAGCAGCTCGCCAGCTTGAGCGTCGCCTGGGGCAGCTCCGCCGAGGACTCCTTCTGGCTGCTGCTCATCCAGAGCGAGGATATTCCCTGAGAGGGTACCTTTCCGCTTCCGTATAAGAAAACAGAGCCCCCGGCCTTCCACGCGATGGCCGGGGACTTCTTTTTCCGGTAAGGTATACTTTTCCGGACGGTTGATCTGGTAATTTTATCATAACATACCTGCGTCTTAAAGGCAATGCCCTTGCCACTACAGAGAGACGTCCAAAAAAGTATACGATTTCGGATAAGGGAACTGGCTGTCCGGGCCCTGTTCTGTTGCCGTCTCCCCTGCCGAGCGGAAGCTGAACGCACCGGATGGGCATAGGCAACCCGGAGTTACCGGAATGCAACGGTCCGTTTCCCAAACGCCGCCCAGAGTGGGTGGCATGCAACCCGGCTTTGTGGTATGCTTTTGTTCGGAGGTGATCTTTATGGATCTGGCGGAAAGACTTCAGGACCTGCGCAAAAAGGCGGGCTACTCGCAGGAGCAGCTCGCCGACCTGCTGGGGATTTCCAGGCAGGCCGTTTCCAAATGGGAGGCCAGCCAGGGCAAGCCCGAGATCGACAACATCATCAAGCTGACCGAGATCTATCATGTAAGTGCAGACTACATCCTGCTGGGGACCGAGCCCGCAGCATCCCCTGCCCCCGCAAAAAAGATGCCCAAAGAGTACCGGCAGGCGGTCAAAGCCGCGGCCATCCTGGCATCGGCCGCCGGCGTCACCGTGCTGTTTATCACGGCGCTTGCGCTGCTGGCCAAATTCGTCCTGTGACCATTCAAGAAAGGAAGGCACCTTATGAAACGCAACCATCTGCTTTTGCCGGCCCTCGCGGCCAGCCTGACCATCGCCCTGAGCGGTTGTGTGTACGCCTGCAACCAGAGCTGGGAGGACCTGACGCCCGCCGAACAGGAAGAGGTCCGGCAGGCTTACGAGGATATTCGCAGCGAATGGACGTCGGCCTTTTCCGGCGGCGGCCCGGAGGATCGTTTTGCAAGGGACATCCTCCGCCAGGTGGACCAACTCCTCCGGTAAGCAGCATTTCCAAAAGCGGCTGCGTCACGGGGCCGCAAATGCAAGTGTGAACGAAAAGGAGGCTTCTCTCTTGGCAAACATCATCTGTGGACCGGCCGACTGATGACCCGAATGACCCAGCGCGCCACCCAGGGGCGCTGAGACAATTCCGCATGCACGCCCCGCAAGGCCCGCGATCGAGGAGCAATGGCAACAACCAAAACACCGTCTGCGGGGAGTTGTCAGTATTCCGCATAGTCCCGTATTTTCTGCACCACGCCCAGATAGTCGTGGGCCGTCCCGGCGAAATGCTCAGGATGGATGGGGTGGTGGATGTTGTAGAGGATGCCGGTTTCACCGGTCCTGCCCAGGTCGCTTTCGTTCAGGTGTCTCTCGTCTATGTGGGCGCTGACGATCTCCAGGCAGGCCAGAACGTAATCGTCCCCCTCTGCGATCTCCTTCTCCCACTTGAAACAGCATTCCAGATTCATGAAACACTCCTGGATCATCGGGGCGTTGACCTGGTCTGCCCGGACTGCCGTCAGGCCGGCCGCCGCGATTTCGTCGGTGTCGAAGCCGTTGTTCCGGCAGGTGGACATACACCGGTCGTACAAATCGGCGGACATAAAATTGATGACCGCCTCCCCTGTCTCATGGAGGGTCTGGTACAAATGTCCATATTTGCTGACGGCAGAAACGATGGCGAAATAGCCGTTTTTTCCGCCGGTGAAGGTCGTCCAGGACTGCATACAGGCATTGGACAGCCCGTTGCTTTTGTACGAGGTGATGATATAAAGAGGCGACGGAATGGAGAGGACAAACTCCATCCAGTGGAACCCGTACATCTCCATGTTTTTCATAGATGCAGGCAGGGCGCTGTATGTCTTTTTCATGGGGACCTCCTATTTGTTTTCAATGGATTTTATGCTATCTGCCTATTTCTTAATCTGCTTCAGCTCAATCCGCAAAGGGAAAGCAACCGGTTTTTCGTGTGAAACCTTTCATACTACCCCCGCCCTTATACCAACTATTACATGTACCATACCCGCGGAAATAAGAGAGAGCACAGCGCCCAGCACGATTCCTTTCACGGCCCCCACTAGATGGAACGCATAATCCTTATATGCTTTGTCCATATCCTCGGTATCGGGTATTCTCAGCTTTCTGCTGTGACAAAAAACACCTATATCCAACACGAGCGCATCAAAAAGATCAACAGACGTGAATAAGATAAACACATGAACAAACGCTGTTTGAAATGTGCGGGCACCTGAAAAATAAGCGATTGCCGCCAAAACAACCATGGATGCCAAAACGGCTGCTATCTTTTTGGATATATGCTTCTTTTCGGTTGCTTGAATGGAGTCTTTATACTGCGGCAGAGACTCCACCCTTTTCCGTATTTCCGGCGGATAGGACATAATATATTTTATGGGTGCTTTGTACTGTGTCCATAATATGACCAGCGCAAAAAGGGCACACGCAATGACACATTCCATAACCAGCAGCATTGGCTTTTCCTCCATATAAATGCAGTTTGTTACTCCCCGCTCTCCTGCAGCGTTTCGATCTCCGCAAAAGGGATCGTCACAACTTTTTCTTTCTCCAGCCCCGGGCCTTTGGGCTGGCCTTCCAGCACAAGGCGCAGAGTCTTGTCCACCGGGTCCAGGGCCTGGACGGCGCCGGTCACGGTCCGGTAACGGCCTGCCGGCGGGTCGGCCGGACAGCACAGGGCGGGCACGAAGTATCGCACCGTCACCGTCATGCCCCGGCGCAGCCCGGCCAGCCGGGCCGAGAGGGCGGATTTCTCCTCCTCGGAGAGCTCCGCTTTGGGTACCCGCAGGGTCTGTGCGCCTTCTTCGGCCAGCTCGTCATCGAAGCCCCGCAAAGCCGCAAAGGGGCTGAAAATTTTGGCGCGGTTTGCCACGCTCATCCGGGGGTGCTTGGCGGAAGGCTCGGGGCGTTCCAGATGCAGAATATCGGCGTATTTCTGGCTGACAATGCGGCCTTCTTTGGTGTTTTTGTAGTCGTCCATAGCAGTTCCCCTCACTCGGCCTTGTGGCCGCCGATCCGCCCGTTGCGGTCCCGCATGGTGGCGCCCTCCAGGTAATTGGAGCCCTTGAGCACCGCATTTTTGCCAAAGCGCTTCTTGAGGCCCAGCATGGCTTCCTGGAGGCTTTTTTCTTTTTCCAGCATGGCGGCATCGGTGAAAAAGTCGGTCTGGAAGATGCCCTCATCCCGCACCACGCGGTTGGCGGTGAGGGTCAGGCGGCGGACTGTCAGCCGGGGGTCTGCGATGCGGTCGAACAGCGCCGCTGCCGCGGCCTGCAGCTGGCTGCCCAGATTGGTAGCCGACTCCAACCGGACACTGCCATGGGCGGGTTTGGGCAGAGTGCGGCCGTACCGGTCGATGTGCACCGGGCCGCGATAGCTGCCCTTGTCGTAGTTTTCCCGGTCGTAGCCGATGTCCAGGGTCAGGCCATCGGTGACAAGGCCCTTGTCCATCAGTTGGTATACCAGGGTGTCGGTCATCTCCTGGACGATGAGCCGCGTTTTTTCGTGGTCGTAGGGGCAGGACAGCACCTGCCCTTCACAGATGCTGTTCGTTTCGGGCTGGTAGGCGTTGATCTCCTTCATGCCGCAGGGCTCGATGCCCCAGGCGTGGTCGATGAGAATCTCCGCATCCACCCCGAACTCCCGGTAGAGCATATCCTCGTCGTAGAGGCTGGCCCGGGCCAGCTCCCCCATGGTGTGGATGCCGTGCTTTTCCAGCCGGCGCACCGTCCCGGGGCCCACCTGCCAGAAGTCGGTGAGGGGCTTGTGGTCCCACAGCAGGTAGCGGAAGGATTCCTCGTTCAGCTCCGCGATGCGGACGCCGTCCTGGTCGGGGGCAGCGTGCTTGGCGGTGATGTCCATGGCCAGCTTGGCCAGGTAAAGGTTGGAGCCGATACCCGCTGTGGCGGTGATGCCGGTGGTGTAGAGCACCTCCCGGATCATGGTTTTGGCCAGGTCGTGAGGGGCCATGTTGTAGTAGGCCAGATAGGGCGTGGCGTCGATGAAAACCTCGTCGATGGAGTAGACCACCATGTCCTCGGGGGCCACATATTTCAGGTAGATGCCGTAGATTTGCCGGGAGACTTTTTCGTAGTAGGCCATCCGGGGTGGGGCCACCAGGTAACTGATCTCCAGAGCAGGGTCCGCCGCCAGGGCTTTAGCGTCATAGCTGGGGGCGGACAGCGCCCACTTGCCCTCCCTCTTCACGGCGGTACGGCTGCGGATGGCCGCCCGCAGGCGGGCATCGTTGGCCTCCCTGACCTTCTGCATCACCTCGAACAGCCGCGCCCGCCCCGGGATGCCCAGCGCCTTGAGGGAGGGCGACACCGCCAAACAGATGGTCTTTTCGGTGCGGCTGGCGTCTGCCACCACCAGATTGGTGGTCAGAGGGTCCAGGCCCCGGGCGGCGCACTCCGCCGAGGCATAGTAGCTTTTCAAGTCGATGGCAAAGTAGGTGCGCGGGCCGGACATGGCGGCCTCCCTCCCCTCTCGAAATTTTACGCGGTGACAGTCTTTTCCACAAACCACCGGCCCACCCGCCCGATGAACTGCGGGCCGATGTGCTCGAAAAAGAGGCGACGTTCCCGCCCCTGGATCAGGACGGTAAAGCAGTCCCCTGCCCTGTCGTTGCCCACCGCCCCCGCCGGGCGGAAATCCCGCACCGCCTCGATGGCGAAGGTGCGCCCGTCCGCCCAGGTGATGGACAGGGGCACCATGGAACCGGTGGTGTCAAACTCCGACGTCACTTTGACGTAGATGCGCTCGGTGTGAGGCTTTCCAGCTCTGCGGCCTTCCATGGAGGTCACCTTCCTGACAGTGATGTTGAATCCTTATCTATATGGTAACGCAGAAGGTCAGAGTTGTCAATATATAGATCAAAAACAACTTTAAGTTTTACTTTGGCGCAATGCAAAACCCCGCCCCATCGAGGGGCGGGGCAGACTGTTAAAAAAGTCCCGTCCAGCCGACATGTGCGGATGGACGGGACACATACAGGGAAATTTGGCGCTGAGAGTGTGCGAGCCGCCTTGCGGCGAGTGCGCGGTTCAGCGCCAAATTTTGTCCCCAGGGGGATACCAGGGGGAAGGAATTTCTGTCCTGCGCAGCAGGCAGAAATGGGTTCCCCCTGGAGCGTGGCGCTTTTGCGACACGCTGCCCCGCCCCATCG